>Ga0055584_100000883_pt1 | contig 28894 bp, 28 predicted proteins | sample OSDHelmetaG_FD_58716 | JGI IMG/M metagenome (GOLD analysis project Ga0055584, IMG submission 58716) | Pelagic marine sediment microbial communities from the LTER site Helgoland, North Sea, for post-phytoplankton bloom and carbon turnover... | ecosystem: Environmental > Aquatic > Marine >... | reverse complement strand
AGCGCAATTTCACCTCGATTTACTCTGTATGATGATGGCATCATTAACTCTACGTAATGAGATAATTCATGTATTATAATACTTTCAGACATACCCCAAGATAACATCATAACCAATCGGATATCACTTATCCTTAACCGGTACCCATCATTTAAAATCCCAATACGGTCATAAATGTCTTCTGGTGATTTTTTTTGGTTTAAATCTAAAACAGGCGAATCCCCTTCTTTCCCTTCTTTTTTATCAGGAGTGAATGAGCCGGATGCTGACGTTATTACGAATTTACAGCTAGCCCCATCTTCTTCAAACGTCAATGTTATCCAAGGTAAGCGGACTCTATTGAGTATGTTCTTCATTAATTTTCTCATCGTGAAGGGGTTAAGAGTTGTAGCTCTAGGGAAAGCGGCTTGTTCCCATTCATAAAGCTTCTTCTGTTGCTTATCTTTCAAGTTAAAGGCATTCATCAATGTGTTATCAGAAGATGTTAAGTCTAGCATTGCGAACAACTGACTCTGCATTGAAGGGGATAATGATAGAGATACAGCTTTGCTTGTGATGTTTCTAAATATCCCGTCCCTACGATTGAATATCGGATTTTTCACATTAAGAGCTTCGGCTTCCTCGTCATCATTGATGTACACAAGTGTAATATCGGGATCTATTTCGGGAGTATTGCCTTTGTGAAGCATCACACCATAATTTAGTTTGGAACCTTTAGTTTTAGGGTTATTAACAAAATTAATTAACAAACTAAATGCCTTTGTTTTTTGTTTTATCTTAATGGTTTTTAGTGGTGACAAGTCCCACCCCAAGTCGATTGATACGGCCTGGCTATAATCAATTCGATTTTTATGCACAACATCTTCGGTTATTGATATGTTAGAATCTCTATTTATTTTTACTAAGGTGCAATTAAACATGATAAACTCCAATTAATTTAAATAACATTTTAACACGAGTTTTTATGTCGGATAATTTATTTACAAGAATGGGTTGGTCTCTAAAGAAACCATTAATAGATAACCAGAAAGGTGATACTACTAAAGAAGTTGTTGATGAAGGGTTGGAGTTTAGGCTTAGTACTAATGATAAGTTATCTTTAAATACTGCAAAAATGTACAGTACGGCGATGACTAAAGATTTTTTTGATACACTTATCTCTGAGTATAATTATAAAGATATTATATTTGGATCGCGTAAGGTGGCTCGCTTGTGCGACTTGTGTCGTTCTATACTTGATATAGAGATGCAAGAAGGTTTAAGTGAATTTAATGACAAAGAGCCTAACTTCAAAAAAAGTGACCACAATGATGTTCTTCGATTGCTTTTTTATATGTGCTGGTTGTTTCCTATACCTCTAAGAAAACACACCCAGATGAAAGATGTTAGAAGCGCTTACTCTGAAAAATTCAAACAATGGTTGGTTTTTGATTATGAATTGGTAAAAGAGCTTGAAGTTGAATTGATTTTAGAGGGGGTATTTAAAGGTATAAACTCTCCCGACAATCCTATACTTGATATTTTTCATGACGCTTTACGTATTGAGGATTCTTACTCCTCGCACAAAATAGATCATAATTTAATGAAGACTACATTAGGTAAAAATAGTGTATTTACTTCTCACTCCAGGTTACGAGCTGACAAAAATGTAACACCAACTTGGATCGTTTATTTTGCTGAAATAATGGGAAGTGATGAGCTTATAGATATAAAGAAGAAAAAAGAAGATGAGGATTATTTTGATACAGACAGTATTTCTTAAGCTTACTTAAAAAGAAAAAGACTCCAGCAATAAATTGCTGGAGTCTTTTTTTATGCTGCGTCTAAAGCACCATCAATACTAATGGCTTTATCTTGGAAATTTTTATCTACTTGATTAGATTCCAAGTAGATACTCACAAATAAATTTATTGAGTCGTGAAGCACTTGATAAAGAGAGCCTGTTTTCTCTAATATCATTTTTTCCAATGATATTTGAGAGAAGTGAGTGTCTTGAATTTCTTTCCTAATTAGGTAAGAAAGAGCTTCTTTATGCCCATCAAGACCTGATTTTATATTGAAACAAATATTGCCATCTTTAGCATAAGTACTAAAACCTAATTCAGCGTAGTCTCTGGTTAGTTCAGGAGATATGTTTTCTTCCACTTCACCATCTTCAGCATACCCAGCAGCCAACTCCTTCAATAAGTCACTATTTGGTATTTCACCAATTAAAGACACTGTATTTAGATTTAAGTCGTTACTATCTGAAAACTGTTTTAGAATGCTAAAACTTGACGTCTCCATTGTTAGATCTGGATTATCGCTTACAAAAAGAGATAACGAATCTTTAAATGATACATTTCTACTGGAGTCTTCGATAGAAGAAAAAGCACACGACCAAGTTGGTTCAGCCGGTAGGACTTTCTTTGTATTATCTTGCTCTACTTTCGAGTAATACTCAGTTATTCTATCTAAACAATAAGATCCAGATGATTTCATTTCGCTCATTTTACGATTAGTAAAAGGTGTTGAGTAAATTCTTTCAGAGATACTTTTTTCAACTAATAAATCAAGGGGAGTGGCTGGAACACCATTTTCCTTCATATACTCTACTAGTTTAGGTAATAGAGTGAACATGTTGCTGATTGCATCTTGATCTCTATGCGACGTTTTAGCTAAAATTCGAAAATTTTCTAAATCTAAGTAAAATGAAGATGCAGCGGTGTTCTGTACGATCGGAAGTTCAACATCCCCGGTGGCGACATTTTCTTTTATTTTCGCGAGAGCCATTGTTTTACTAATTGGTTCATCGCGCTTATAGCTTTCTTTTTGTAGTTCTGCCGCCAGTTTTTTTAGCGTTTTTTGGCAGTAAGTGAAGTTGTGTTGGATGAGGTTAATCATAACACCCTTATCTTTGCCATCAGCACTATAAAAAGAAAAAGGTGAACTACCTACTATAAATGAAGGTGTAAAGTGGGTGTAGCAAGTATCTGGCTTTGTTTTATCTCTAATATAAAGCCTTAACTCGTCTTTGCTTGTGTTTACCTGATTGTCGATTAGGAAATCATGGATTTTTCTAAGTAGAGCACCAAGGTGCAAGAAAGTGTCTTTAAGTTTTTCATCATCAGATTCGTTCTGGTGGCATGCAAAAAGTACATATTTTGATTTAGCGGTACTAACTTCGTTTTTAATGTGGTTTTTAATAAAATCGCTTGTAGACATTTTTTTTAGCCTGAATTTGTAATAAATCGTTATAATAAAATAACACTAATGTAATTAGCGTTCAATATTTTAATCTTGTTATCACGAGATGAAATTCGATTTTGTATATCTGTGATACTATAAGGATAACATAAAATGGAGAGTTAGTTATTATGAATACACCAACACATGATATTTCTGGAAACAAAGTCGATGGTGAGTGGGAAAGAGATATTATTATGCTTAGTAGAGCTGGCTTTAAACAGGCTAAATTAAGCGGTGAGGTAGCTGAACGAAGGAGTCACAACGAAGATTACCCTTGGTTGAACCCAGATGCTACAATGGTTCTCTCGGGTAATTCACAAGAAGCACCGCTAGACTATGGCATTGTATTTTTGAATAAAGGGTTTAGTGGCGAACGTCCACCTTCGATTGAAATACACACAGCGTTAGATCCAAATACGCCGGATGATTTGATTGATAAAATAAATGATAAGTTGGGTTTTTTCTCAAGACCTAAAAATACAGACCAACCTTATACGGGTTATTTTCAGTTGAATCGCGAAGATTCAGAAATGGCGACGTATGGATTAAATGATTTTGAGTTAGCTATGGCTGAAGTTAAAGCTCTAGGTTTGAAAACAGTCCCTATGCCGATGACTCCACATGCTGTAGAGATGATGCCAATATTCGGCCACGAAGATACACTCGTGAACCAAATGAGCGAAATGGATATAGGCAAGGAGTTAGCTATCTTCATTCAGGATCAACATGCCGCTCTTGATGTTAAGCCAGAGATGGAAAATTTAATGTTGTCTAAAATCGATGGCTTTAAATTATCTGAAGAATCAGTGACTCCTAACCATATGAAAATGGGGATGAAAATGGGGAGATAATAATTCTTTTGTTATATTATAGTTTTACTGCTTGATATTTACGCTTTAGTTTGTATAATCGTTGTCTCTCCTAATAATAAAATCAAATAAGGAGAGCTAATCAACAATTGTTAACATATATAACTAAAGTAAGGTAAATAAAGATGAAAACTACTATTATAGTAATTGCATCAGGCGTATTTTCTCTCATGTTATCCGCAGTTTTTTCTTTTGAGTCAGATCCATTTGGCGCAAGAGATAATCTACATAAAATGACATCATTAACACCTAGTATCGGGTATGCATCATCTAACGAAGATGTATATGACTTTGCTATGGCTGATGTGTCAGGGGTTAAAATTGATGAACCTGCGAGTCGAGATAAAAACGATTTATGTAGCACACCTAGTGCTGAGTTAAAGCAACATCCAAAATTTAAAGATTGGTGTTTTTAGTCGAAACTTGATTATTTGCTTATAAAGCTGCCTACTAGGCAGCTTTTTTTTGTTTTGTGATATTATATATTTATAAACAAATTTTTATTGAGTGAAGATAATGGCTGATAGCAATAGTGCGATAAAGAAAGCGAACAAAAGCAAGACTAATCCTCAGTATTCGGCGACATTGAGAAAAATAATGTTGCTTGATTCTATTATGCAAATAAGAGCAAGTGAGTATGAGGAGCGTCTATCTGCTTATATTAATAAAGCAAAATCTAGATCATCTGGACTTACTGAAAAAGAAATATCTGGTCTTGAAGTCGTTTTTTCTCAAATGTATTTTAATTTTGAGTTTAAGGCCATGGCTGAATATGATGCTTTGTTAAAAGAGAAAAGTGAATTGGAACCCTCTGATGAGAATTTGGAGCGAATTAGTGAACTATCTTTTTATACAGGTATGGGTAAAGAAGCCTATGTTGCTCATAAAATGTTTGATAGGAAAGTAATTGATAATTTCAAGAAAAGCTTTCCAAAAGCAGACCGCGATATAGCCAAGCAGATAAAGGAATTTGCGGGGGGGAAGTCTTTGGCTTCCTTGCCTAATAATTTAAGAACTCGACCGGCGACAGTAGCTTTGTTCAATGCGAAATACCCTAATTTAAATAACGAATTGGGGAAGATGTCAAATACGAGTGATGGATTTGCACGAGAAGCAGCGAATGCAGCGAAAGTGATGTTGAAACACTCAAGTGCACTTGCTAATCCAACAGGGTATTTGGTATCCCAGGCAGTAGGCGCAATATTAAGAACCAAAACATTCCAACCTTTAGTTGAAAGTACGGCTCAAACTATTAAATTAGCATCTGAAAAAACAGGTTTAACCAAGGCTGCAAAAAATAGTCTTTCTAAGCTGTCGGATGTTAATCTTAAAAGGGTCTCCCTAGGAGTTGCGGCTGGTTGTGCTGGTGCGTTGCTTGTGGTTGGTGTTCTTCAAACGGATGAAGCTATTGAGTTCGCTCAAAATCTTTCGGATTCAATATCAAGTTTATCATCCCCAAATATGGGGGTGGCTGATACACCTAGTGTTGTTAGTGATAATTCTTCATTTAAAATGATGGATGAGTCTTTGAGTTCTCCGACTTATTACGATGAAAAGTTAGGTGATTTATTTCCTTTTAATAGCGGTGCTGAGGTTGAACCTAATTATGTTGAAAGTGATATGAACTCATTAAGTAATCAAACGGTTTTAGAACCTAGCTTGGCGACTAGTGGTGATTCAGTTCTTCAGCAAAGTGATGCCGGTGTTAGAAGTGATGGTGCTCCTGAATTATTGGCATCAGAATCAACTATTGAGATCAAAACTGGAGTCGGTGAGGTTTCAGTTTTAGAACACAATAAATTAAACCCTGTCGATTCTGTTGATGTAGATATAGAGCCGCCATCTACCGTCATTCCTCAACAATCATACACTGTTGTTGCCGGTGATACCTTGTCAGAAATAGTTGAATCTAAACTACAAGAGTCAGGGAGACCGTATGACTATGAGTTGATATCAGATTATATGGAACTAATAAAGGCATCTAATGATTTAGATAGTATTGATGTCATTGGAGTAAACCAGGTGTTGGAGTTACCTTCGTTTGTGGCTTCACCTGATATTGTTAGTCCAAGCCAGTTGGTGGAGGCTGCTAATAACTCAGTAGCTTATGATCCAGAGATGTTTTCGAATAAGGTAGTTTCTCAAGCCCAAGTGCTTGGTGATTCTTTAATTCAAAGTGGTTTAAAAGAAGCTATTGACTCAGCTACTTTCCCACCGAGTGTAACTGGTAATGAATTTTATCAGGATTCACCAAGAAGAATGTGAAGCTTAACTTTATGTGAGCGATAATACCTGAACTATTATCGCTTTTTTTTGTCTTAATTTCATAACTGTGTTTATTGTTGCATTATAATGTCGCTTGTGATATTTTTAAAAAAATAATTAAATAGAGTTTTTTATGACTAAAAGTTTAAGCAGACTAGCTGCTATTGAGATTGACTCGGAGTTTGAGGATAAGTTCAGAGAAATAGCTATTAATCTAGCGCAAGCTGAGCATGATCTTGTTCTTTATACGGATGGTTTATCTATTCTCGAAAAGAAACTCATGTATAAAGTTGATGAAGAGTACTACAAGCAACACTCGAAAAGACTGCCAGAATATGCCCAGAGGCGTGATGCAAAAAGGCATCCTCGTTATACTGATATGGTTCGAGCTAAAGCCGCAGCAGCAAGGGATCGTTCTTTGTATAGAACTGAAAAAGATATATATGAAATGAGATTCAAAGAGTGGCAAACTCGCTCTGTTGATCGACGTAATTCTGTTTAATTAAAAAAGGTAATTTACATGTTTAAATCTAAATTGTTATTAAGTGCTGTTATTGGGTTGTCTTCATTGCTGGCTGTAAATGTTTCTCATGCGGCTGATTATGAAGAAGGAAAGCACTACAGTGTTATTTCTGATAAAGCTACAAATGTCGATATTAAAGAATACTTTTCTGCATATTGTCCACATTGTGAAAAAGCAGAACCGTATGTAGTTTCTGCAAGAAAAAGAATTCGAAGCACAGAAAAGAAAGAGTATTCATTTGAACGCTCACACGTCTCTTTTTTAGGTGGTGTGCCAAAATCTAGTCAGAAATTTTTGACAAGCTCTATAATTTTGTCAGACGAACTAGGTAAGCAGGATGAATATGTTGAGTTCCTTTTCCATAAAATTCACAAAGAAAATATCCGCCTGGTTACGCCAGAAGATATACAAGTTGTGATGACTGAATTTGGTTTTACAGAAGATCAAATAAATAATGAGATGGTTTCAACACGAATAATGGATAAAACATCAGCCTTTGTTAAAGAGCAAGAAAGTTTAGTTCGCGAAGGGAAAATCAAAGGTGTACCTTCATTCGTTGTTAAGGGAAAGTATTTAATTAATTTATCCGGAATTGATTCCTCTAAATTTTCAGAAGATTTAGCTAATCTAATAGTTTATCTTAAAGAAAAGGGGTGATTTAATGGGTAAGCCTAACAGAACTCAGGTTCGTAGTTTAGATAGTATTTATCTTGATATTAAGGGTTTTGAAAAGCTTGAATTTGAAGAGTTTTTCATCGATTTAGTAGCTGAAGAACTGAAGCTTTATATTGAACGTAATGGCGCAAAACCTGATGATGGTGATAAAATGGTTGAGCGAATGATGAAGTTTGGAGAGAAGTACTTCCTTGCCTTTCAAGCTATTACTGATCTAAAGAATAAAAATGGTGATGATTACTTGAGAAAGTGGATGAGTGATAATGAAGAGTCATTCCTTACTCATAACGAATCTTTTCTTCCTTTGTATGCCCAAGTTATAAAATTGCGAGACCCGCCGTATTTCATGACAATTTGGTCTATGAGTTTCTTGGTGGATCTGGCGTTAGAGTCTTTTTCGGTAAGAACTCCAGAACAATACAAAGCTCTTAGTAAAAGCGAGTTGTCGGAAATTGATGTTTTGGTTAAATTTGGTGAAGATTGTTTGTTGAATTTTGCTAGTAAAGTTATTAAAAAATAAACCATTAAAACAAAACCCATTAATGAAGCCCACTAATTAAGTGGGCTTTTTTTATCCTCGCGCACTGAACAACTAAAGATATATTTAGATGGTTATCGGCAACCAGTGATAATTAAAGTGGTGTGCACAATCCTCGCGCGCCTGGTTGTAAACAAACACACGTTGGTATGGTCTCATTCTATAAATAGTGATGCTATTTATAAATATTATCTAGCACACTGAATAACTAAAGGTGTCTTTAGATAATTATCTGCCAAAATTAAAGTGGTGTGCACACTCCTCGCGCCCTAGTTGCAAATAGTGATGCTATTTAGAAATGTCATCTAGCGCACTGAACAACTAAATGCATCTCAAGGAGGTTAATGTATGTGTCGTGCACAACCTTTATTCGCCTGATGTGAGTAAGTATTAAATGATATTATTTAGTTTGCCCAGAGAGCGATGGGGAACGTTTTAGTTATTGGCTTTACTTGTGTTGAGTGAGGTGTTTTTTTGAAGAAACCACTGCCTGTAAAAAGCAGTGGTATTTTAGTGCAAGAATATTTGAGATTCTTTTACGGATATTTTAGTTAAATTATCAAGTAAGAAAGTGTCCAATCCAATCCTTTCGCTTAGCCCATAAACAGATATAAAAACAACGATTCCGATTAAAAAAAGTCGATAATCAACTCTTCTCAATGATGTTAAGTTTATAAGTATAAGTATTGCAGAGATAATTAGTAGAATAGGCGTTATCACCCCTATCCTTAGCATATCGCTGTGTAGCTTATAGTTAACTGGGTTTTCCCACTCTTCGCTATTTTGTGATAAAGAGCTGAGAGTTCTTACATAATAGTCATCCCAAGAGTGTCGCATCTTAACCGGTAACCCTTGAGTTAGAGTCTGAGAGTAGGAAGCGACGACTCCATCCTTGGTTAAATTACCAAAAGAGATTAGTGCTCTATTCTCGCCATCGAATAAAAAAGGGGTTAACTTTTGCATCGCTGCGATGTAAGTTTCGTCTTTTTTCTGACTTCCAGCCCAAGGGATCAGTAACCCATCGCTATCGATATAGGGAGAGAGTATATAATCACTATAAGCAATTCTGAACCGGTCAAAGAATGGAGTGCCATCATAAAAATAAGACGGAAACCCTTTTAGTTTTGCTGAAAATTTAACCCATGCGTATTTCTCCATAGCAATATTACCTAACTCTAAATTAGAAACAGAATCAAGGTTAAATCGACCGTCATTGATATAGTCACCCCACCGAGAGTCTATGAGGCTCACTATCGGGTTTTTTTCTTTGTATATGTAGTAAACCCCAGTAGACGCTTCTAACCACTTCGCAGGATTAGTTCGTAGAGAGTTAAGCCATGACGTTACGTAGAACCAATCATCAAAAACTTCTTTTTTTATAGTCTTTATTTGAGGGTCCCAGAAAGCCTTCGCTTTAGCTTCACGCCACAGTAGATCCCACAAATCTTTATCTATCATTTCAGCTTGATACATGTAGTACTCGGTGAACCTCTTAGAACCATAGATACCAGTGAGGTATGCACTTTGTACAGCTCGGTTTGGTGTTGGGTATCTCTCAGTAACCCGCTTTGCCAAATCAAGAGAGTCGGACTTATCATCAGGAATCATGAAGAATAAACCCAAATTACTCCATGATGGTGATGATAATGTCTTTAATGCAGAGTAGGTTGCATTGGCTCTTTCATCCATAGGGATTAGTTTGGGGGACTGGTTTATACTTTCGTATACACCCCATACAAATATTGAGTAAAGCAATGGCGTCAGTATGACGGTTACGATTCGGCCTGGTTTATTCAAACCTTTAAATAATTGAAATATAACAAACAGAGTTATGCCGATCCCTGAACTTGCATAACCAAATCTTTCGTACATAGATAGCAATTCCGCAGGTACGTGTCCCGAGTATAATTTTGATAGAAAGAAGAATGCTTGCGTTTCGATGATTAGATATATCAACGCGAGAATAGCAAATGTTTTTCTTGTTTTACTTCCCATAACGCCCACTTATTTAGTTTATATAATATCTTAACTTATGTTATCACAGGTAATATAATAAAAAAACTAAAATTGTGAACTTTTATTGTTCTATCAGGTCTTTTAATATAGAATAAACACACTTGTTTGGTTGGTATGCTTGTCGAGATTCGACATTAAATGGAGTTTATATGGCTGGTACAGTAAGCAGAGAAGAACTTGCTTCTGCGTTAGGATTAAGTGAGCATATTAAAGAAATGCTATTTTCTTACGAGCTCAGTCATTGGGCTGCTAACCTAAAATCAAAAGATGTAAAAGTTAAATGGTCTGGTTTTTTGTCCAGGCTAGATGTAATGGTGAAAAAAGGGAAAGTCAATGATACGTTGGTTCTTCATTTGATTCATTACCTTTCTACTTTGGATAGCGCTTCTCTACTTGGTAAGATTGGCGAAATGAACAGAGATAGACAGGTTCGGTTTTTGGTTTTATTAAATTGGGTTGCGACTGAAGGACCTGATCAAAGTCAGCGAAATAATGCAAATAGTGTTTGTGAAAGAATTTTAATGGCGTACAGAATGGATACATTCCCTGAGGTATATTCTGAAGAAAGAATTACCAGGGCTATACAAATTGCAGATTCTCAAAAGTAAAAAAGGAATACTTATGAATATTATGAAAAAGCCTCTATCTCTAGCTATACTAGCATCTTGCTTTGTTATTACTGGAGCAAGTGCAGAAACAGCTTTAGTTAGTGAAGTAAAGACGCCAGAGCAGACACTGAAAGTTATAAATGAGCGCATGCTTAAAGTATCACCTGGCTTAGGTGCTAATAGTGCTCAGTTGGACTTTACTCTAAAGGGTTTTCAAGCTGAGTTCGGTGGTAATTACTTACCAATCACTTTATCTGGACAAAGATACCTTACGGATACAGAAGGTTCGATTATCATGGAACCTTCTAAAGCATTTATGTTCAATGGTAAAAATGAGCTTTCTAACGTTAATGATACTTTTATTAAATTAGAATTAATGTCTGAAGAAAATAAAGATCGCGTTATTTCTCACTCTTTACCAGATGGTGTTGATAAAAAAGGTGATTTGTTTGTTTTAACCGATCCAACATGTGGTTATTGCCATAAGGTTGAAGAAGAAGTTGAAAACTACTTAAATAGCGGCATTGTCGTTCATTACATACCTTATCCACGCGCTGGTATCGTCGATGTTACAAATGCTGGTTACGCTCTTTGGGCGAAAGCTGCTTGTGCGGAAAACCCAGCTAAAGCCTATCACGATGTTTCACTTAGAATTGGCGATTACAAATCACCAGACGATATGAATGATGCTTGTACTGATATTATTAAAGACGGTTACGCTTTCGGTCGTAAAATTTCAATTACAGGTACTCCATATATGTTCGCTGTAGGTTCTGATGGTGATTCGTTTTCATCTGCGGGTTACTTGCCTTACGAGAGTATTGCGGAGCGTTTAGGCGTTCAGACAGTAAACCTAAGTAAATAAAATAAAAGTACAGCAAAAAGCCGCTATTAGCGGCTTTTTTATTATCTTCCTCCGGGTGAAGGTGGACCAGGTTTTGGCGAAAAGGTAGGTGCCTTTATTTTCCTTTTCGGTGGCGACATAACCAATCCCATAGATGGGGTGATTTTATTATTTAGACCATTATTTCTTTTTGGCACTATAACTAGTCTTGAGAATACATTTGCAGCGACCGGCCAAAATGTTTCCCCGACGGAATTAAGTAACTTGTGTTTTTCTTGTTGCTCAGGGCCCTTGCCGGAACCGACCAGCATTTCTCCCGACTCCCTGACAAATCCGGATACTAGCTTTTCGTAAGTTAAAGAACTTAAAGGCACTTTTTTTAGAGATAGTCCTGTATCAAAGGGGTTGTACAAGTACACATCTTGCAATGACAAAACTCGCATAACATTAAGTTCCTTTGGTACGGGCAATAGTCCATGGTCACCTACGGGATAAGCCACTTTAACTTTAGCTTTGTGTGATTTCATAAAAAATATCCATAACATATTATATAGCTATTATATCACACTAAATAATAGTGATTATTTTAAATGTGTAGTTTTAATACTTTTATTATATTACTTGACAATAGTGGTTGTTTTGAGTAACGTATTAATTAATCAAATAAATATAAACCAATGTAGAGATTTATTAATGGATCTAACTGGATTTAACCCACAGCAAAAAGAAGCAGTTACTTTACCAACAAAAGTAACTGATTTATCGGATGTACTTATCGTAGCGGGAGCCGGTAGTGGCAAAACTAGAGTGTTAATACATAGAGTTGCCTACCTTGTAGAAAATGGGGTGCCAGGAGAGAATATATTAGCTCTCACCTTTACGAAGAAAGCAGCGAATGAGATGGTTAGTCGACTCAAAGATATGAGTAATTACAGCCCAAAGACTAAAATGAGCACATTTCACTCACTTGCTGTAGATATTCTTAAAGAGTTTAGTGGTAAATCTTTTGAAATAATTGACGAAAATGATAAAAGTAAAATAATAAAAAGCATACTTAAAAGAGAAACTTTTGAAACGGACATTGCTTTAAAATCATTTTTAGGGTGGCTTTCTTACACAAGAAACCTGTGCATCTCGCCATATAAAATCGAATTAGATGATGACGTGACAATCAGAGATTATAAGAAAATCGCGAGTATATATCGTGATGATAAACAAAAAATAGGCAATGGTGGAGTTTTTGATTTTGATGATTTGCTAGAAAAGGCTGTCATCCTTCTGTCGCAAAAGTCAGGTGTATGTAGACTCTTACATAGAAGATGGAGTCATATTCTTGTTGATGAATATCAAGATACAAATAAAATACAATACCGGTTCTTATCGCTAATTAGAGGGGTCAATACCCAATTATTACAAGTGGGTGATGAAGATCAGTTAATTTACTCTTGGCGCGGTGCCGATATAAATCACATACTTGACTCGTACAAAAAATCAATAAGTAGCGACTCTGTTCATTGTGTATTATTAAACACAAACTACCGTTGTTCTGGGAATATACTTGAGTTGGCAAATAATGTGATTGCTTGCAATAAAGAAAGAACAGGCAAAAGTTTAGTTGCCCATAAAGATAGTGGTGAAATGGTTAAAATAAAAGAGTATTACAACTCTTATGAAGAATCTAAAGATGTCGTTAAAAGTATAAAAAAATGGAAAGCCGACGGTATTAATTTTAGTGATATGGTTATTTTAATAAGAACAAACATGCTTAGCCGCCCAATAGAAAGAGCGCTAATACAAGGTAAAGTACCTTATTATTTACATAATTCTACTGCGATGTTTGACACTAAAGAGATTAGGTTGCTTATCTCACTACTTAAACTTACAGAAAATCCAAACGAAGTGTTTTACTTTGAAGGTATTATGGATGTCGTTAAATTTGGAATTGGTGAAGTTGCTTTAAATAAAATGAAAGCGAGTATAAAAGACTCTGAAGTTAGTGTCATCGAGTATTTAGAGCTTCACCCAGCCCACTCTAGTAATGAAAGAGTTAAGCAGTTAATTCGGTTGATGAAAAAGGCAAAAGAGTTTGTTGCCGGTGGTCAATTAAAAGAAGCGGCCAATTACTGGTTAGTTGAATGGGATCTAATGAGTTTCTTTAAAAAAGAGGAACAAGAGAAAAAAATGGATGTTTGTTTGTTATTTCTCGGGGTTCTTGATGATTATGAGCAAGATTGTATAGTGGATATGTCAACTCCATCAGTCTCTAACTTTCAAGAGCAGCGCCTAATTGACGATGCTATTGTTAAAACTGGAGAAACTGATGCAGTTCAGATTATGACCATCCATAAAAGTAAAGGTTTAGAATTTGATAATGGTTTTATTATAGGCATGCAAGACGGCGCTTTCCCAGTTCAACTAGAAAAAGATGGCTGCATTGCTGAGGAAGATGTTCGTTTGGCCTACGTAGCTATTACTAGATTTAAAAATCAGTTAATTATAACTAAAAGTGTTGAACGAATTGGGTTCAATAAACTAAGCATATACTCATCACTTATTGATGATTTGCCAGAAGAGTTAACTGATACAGTTATAACGTACAATTAAACAGGTAGGAACGAAAATGGATATTGGAGATTATTTAAAAGAGGAATTTGAGGCATATCCTCGTTATTTTAGAGATGTCTCAGAATACCTAGCTAAAAAAAATGTAATTAAAGCATTGACTGAATGCCCAGATGACGTAACTTGCCCAATTTGTAATGCAAGTATGACACTAGTTGATAAAACGGTAAAAAAAGGGGTAAGGTACAATTACCAATGTTCGTCTTGCGGAAAGGTTTCAGGACCCTTGCAAAAAGCACCGTTCATTGCCTTTTGGCAATTGAATTCAGCGAATGACTGCAATGTGATAAACCCCTTGTTGAATATTGTTCTTTACAACAACAAATTGAGCAAGTGGACTACCTTAAATCAAACAGAAAAATTGCAAGAGTTATTGATTTGGGCTACATCCCTAACTTGGTTGAAGTGGGTTTGGAATAAGCATAGGTTGTCTAGTAGTTACAACAAACTTTCTGACACTGATAAATTAGCAGTTGATTCATTGGGTTTTTGTATTGATGAATTGCGCAGGAAATCTGTTTTACTACTAAGTATCACTGGCTTTGATATTAAAGACAGTAGGAATACTACTTTTGTGAAATTAGCTTACGATTGTGTGAAAAAGGAACGCTCAGATATGTTTTCTAAATTCAAAGACAAACTTTCTTTTGATTTTTCGATGATTGTAAAAAACGAACTATTTACTAACTGAGAGAGTTAGTCTTAAAATGCATGATATAATAAATTTATAGCTATTAATTTGGATTAATCATGAGTTCTAAATCATTATCTCTTTCAGAGAAAAAACAAAAAAGTATTGAAGATATTCTACGCACTGCTGATAGTGTAGTTTCTATTGTTTACACACCCAGTAAGGTTGAGAGATTCAAAGACGCCTGTGAAGACCAACCTTCACCTCTATACAAAAGGTTGATGATTCAAGAACGTGACAACAACAGTGGTGTTTTTGACATACTTCGAGGAGAAACGCTTAATGGCGAGAAACAAATCTCTGTTAGGGATATTGCTCAAATGGCTAATCGTGTAAATCCTGATCCTAACAAAGCTGATATTTCAGTTTTCGGACTTAATAGCGTCGCTTTATCTCTTGATTTAACTCAGGATGTGTATAACCAAAATCAGAGCATAGATTCTTTAGCTGTTTATCAGAAAGTGAAAAATGATACATCACTTTTTTCTTTTGGTCCTGAGAAAGTTATCGAAATAGTTTCAAAACCAAGCGTCAACACCCCGGAAAAAACGCCTGAATTTGACAATTCTAATATGCGAAGGTCTTAAATTCACAACTTAAATCAAAAGTGGATTTAGTTCTTGTTTGTCATTATTTTCCGTTCGCTTTTTTTCTGTATTTAATTAAAATAAAACACCAATATCTTATTGTGTGCAATAATGCCTATACAAGGAGTTTTATATGAAACACAAAATTGCATTGTTCGGATTTTTTCTAGGCGCAATAGTATCAAAAACCGCGCTATCACAAGAAGGTACTAGAGTTAATGTCATGGAGTGTTCTCACTCTGAGGTAATGGCTTACATGGAGTTGCCAAATCCCGAAAGACGCGCCATGAACGATTATTACGCATGGAAAGAAGCTTTTAAAAGTACAGAAGTAAAAAGGGCAGAAACTGATCCAAGAGTTTGCGTTGGGTTGCTGTATGGCGACTTACAAGAAATAGGTGATCAAGTTAGAGCTGCGGCTGCGGCTTTATCTTCTACTAGTATGCCGGGTATTAATGAACTAGCCAGTAAGGCTATGGATGAGCTTTCTGAATCAATATGTAAAAGAGCTCTAAGTACTACAAATTCAGTGCAAAGCGACATTGCTGCTGAAGTAGAGGTTAATAAAAAGATAGCTTATGACAAAATGATTGAAAGATATGGCGTTGTAGCTATGGAAGATCAGGTTAATGAGGGTATTTTGCCGTCTGCATTTACTGAAAACGGTGTTTCTTACAGGAATGGTCAAATCCAAGACAGTAAACTTCGTAGTTCAATAAAGAGTAGATGGACGGATGAGCTTTCTGAGATGAAAAATAATGCAGTGGATACGCTCGCGGATGAAGATAATTAAATAAGGATATTTATGTTTCAGGGACCGAATAAAATACAAGATTTTGTGAGGCAAGCTTCCTCGTTGAATATGGTTACGACCGCCTATAGTATTGGCTTATCAATACTACTTGTCTTTTTTATGCAGTTAGAAGGTCGTAATGACATTAGTGATTTTTATTTAAATGGAGCTATTTCAGTTATACTCGTTGCATTTTTTGTAAAATTTATGATGCAGTTTACTTCAGGTTTAAGAGGAGTAATAAAAGAAGAAGAATTTGAATTAATAGTCGCGTTATTAAATACATTATCTACCTTCTTTGCGGCCAAAGCGATAAGTCTTATATCTATAAACTCAAGCTCATACATAGATTTATTTCACGCATTCATTCCGACATTGCTTTTCATACTAATAACACCATTGACTTGGAGAAAAAAACACAAAGCTTATGTTGGTATTTTTGGTTTTTTTGAGTGGGTAATACTATTAAGTGTTGCTATTTGGGTTTGCACTATAGTAACGACAATTATTAATAACGAACAATGGGCTTTGCTATTTACTAATGTGATTATTTTTTTATCTCCATTTGTAATAAAAACCCTAGGTCAGAGGCATGTAGATCTTTTAACGGAAAGAATGCATAAGGAAATTTATGTAGACCCGTTGACAAAAGTATTTAATCGAAAGTGTTTTTATGATGCTTATGATAAAATTAGAGAAAAGAATAAGAATAAAAACATGAAGAGTGATGGCTTGGCTATATTTTTCATTGATATCGATCACTTCAAAAAATACAACGATTATTACGGGCACGACAAAGGCGATGATTGCCTTTTTAATGTTTCGTCGTTTCTTCAAAAGTTAGCTGATGAATTAAATCTGACGTTGTATAGAATAGGTGGTGAAGAGTTTCTTATGTGTGGCGAGGTTTTTCATATTGATTGGGAATCGATAATGGTTAACTCTAAAATAAAAAGATGGATTGACGGCGGGTTATCACTACCTCATGAGCACATTAAAGCTCCAAGTGGGAAAGTTACACTCAGTGGTGGTTTGGCTTTTATAAAAAAAGAAGAAATATACTCTCTTAATGCGGTAGGTGTTTCGAAAAGTGCAGATGTATGCCTTTTTAAAGCAAAGGAAACTGGTCGAGGAAAACTCGTTGTCGAGGGGGTTAATAAGTAAGCTTTGTGTACTAGAATGCAATTTTGTGTGATAGTATGATTTCAATTAAATTAAGTTATATGGACACGGATGTATGAAGCTTATACCATTTTTCTTAACCTCACTTGTTTTTACTGTTTCACTTCTATTTAGCCAAATGGGTTATGCTGCGGAAGCTGGAGCAGAAGCCGCGCCTTGCGGTATGGAACAAACAAGTGCAGGATTAAGAATAAAAGAACACGATGCCTCTATTTGTCCTGAAGACCTCGCTTTTCAGGGTACCTACTTAATGTTTTCCGAAATTTTTCAAGACCCAGCGGTCAGACCGTTTGTTTTATGGTTTATAGATGTTGAAACCCTGGATAGTCCATTTACTGCATATGCAGATGATGTGCTTGGAACCTCGGATGTGTTTCATTTAATTTTTTCCTCAATAGCAATACTTGTATGGTCTCTATCTGGAATTCTAGTTACAGGAAAGTTGTATCAATATTTTTCAATGGTAATGAAAACCGGCAACACGGCATTTAGAGAGTCCGAACAAGGGGATTCTGCACTCTTCATTGCTTACATGACGTTTATAATTGTATTAATGTTGCCGCTAGGTACTTCTGGGGGGAAAAATAGTGACAAAGCTCCCATTATGATAGGACAAGCATTAGTTGCGATGGGGTCAATCGCAGCTAATATGGGGGGGAACTTAATGTATAGTACCTACCTTTCGTATACAGAGACGGCTAGCAGCACGATTCCTCAGAATGAAAGTCTTTTATTGCCATCAGGACAAAGTTTGTCAAACAACCTTATTGAAGGTGAACTGTGCCAAATGAGTACCCAGCGAGCGATTATGAATTTAAACGCCCAAGCGGGGGCTACATTTTTTAAAAGCAATGTAGTGGCCAGTCTTTTTAATTACGATCAAAATGCTGTTGCAGAAAAATATAATGAATGCTTGTCATATGTAGGAAATACTAGAGATGGCCCATTAGACGACTCTATTATTGAGTTATCGATATCGAAATACACCGAAAATGAAGAGTCGGTTTGTTCTATTGCGGGAATGTCTAGTTATAATAAAGAAGCATATGGTGAAGCTCACTCTTGCCTTAAAGTGCAATATGATTATGGTGAGAATAAATTTAATGACGTGGAAGAATTAGTCGAAGGAGAAAATGATGCTGTAGATTCGTTACGAGAAACTTTTACTGCGGCAAAAGTTTATCCATTATTCAGAAGTGCTGTGGCGTCTAAAGTTAGACTCGCTTTAAACAATGAAACACTAACATCTGAAGAGCGATACGAAGAATTGTTTGATATATTCTCGGAAGCTTCTGATAGTGTTATCGGTCAAAAATTAAGATTTCAATCTTCACTAAAAGTTGGTAGTAATGATGAGAAACAAGCTCGTCACTTAGCTGTTACCGGTTTCTTAATGGGTGGTACAATAGAAAGAGGTTTCTTTGGTAACCTCTGGGATAATGGAAAATCGGCATTTTGGAGTAATTCAAGGAAGTACTTACCTCTAACCCCTGAAGATGATCCTATATATGGTATTGATGCAATTCTTGAAGATGCTAATTTAGCTGCCGACTATGTGATTCAGTATTACTGTGCTGATAATTGGGTTGACCAAACAGAAGCTAGAGAATTCATCCTTGACTACAATAGTAGTGATGATAATAAAAACGCCGAACTTGCTTTTCAGTCGAAAGAAATAAAAATGCAATGTGTTCGCATGAAAGATAGTGATGAGTATGGTGCTGAAGATAAAGATCGATACATCGAGTATATGGTGGATGACCCACTAACTTTTGCGGATTATAGAATATCAGGTGAAGACTGGATCAAAGTTGGAGCTCAGGATGCAGCTATTGGTATTGCTTCAAGTGAGATGAAGAACGTTATAGCCCCAGCCATTTTGAAAAAGTATCAAGAAAAGCAATTTATTATTGCTGGCTACAGTATGGCCGTAAAAAAAGCGGTTGCAGATAATTTAAGACTACAACTGTCCATAGCTGAAACTGAAGCGGCTAAAGATATCGAGTTGAGGCCTCGTGGTTGGGGGTTCTTAAGTGGCTCGTTACTTTATAGTGGGCAACAACAAAATAGTGCTATGCACATGGGTAAAAGTATTAATGAAGTGGTTTCTGCACAATCAAATGGTACTGATTCAACATACATAGAAAGGGCTGCATTTGGCGATAATATAACAGCATCTGAAGAAAAGTCGATAGACCGGTTGTTTGGTAAATATAAAGGAGAATTATTTTTTACTAGTGGAGCTATGTCTGCAAGTACTTATTCTGGGCCTAGCGGTATTGATCCGGGAGCCTCTGATGAAGCTATTGCTAAACAGTTACTAAAAATGATCGAAAGTTTGCTTCTGGGACCAATGGATCACATAAAATCAGCCAGCGGTATGCCTAAAGATAAAACTTTATCTGAAGGGTTGCAGATGTGTTTTGATGGTGGTTATGATGGTTGCTTATCTGGTTCAAAACACCCTGTCGTAGCTATGTCTAATTTTGGCAATGATATGATCGACAATATGATCACCGCCATAATAGCTCAAAAGATAACGAGCCTAGCTGTTAAGGCTATGGATAGCGAGGGCAAAGGGGATATAACTCAAGATCCAAGCAAGAAAAAAGATTGGCTAGATAAAACAAAAACATTCATAAAAAAATCAGTTAAAAACTTAGTTAAAGTTGTCGGTTTTGTTGTTGTTGTATTGATAGAAATAGTTATGGCTTTAATACAATTGGCAAATGTAATACTCACGATGCTATTACCTTTGTTCTATGCACTCTTATTGGTTGGTGTAGTATTCGCCTATATCATTCCAATGATGGCTTACTTATTCGGCTTTATGGTTCTGATGTTATTCTTAGTAGGTTTATTCGTACAAGCAGCAACGATGCCTATTTATTTAATTATGAAGTTATGGTCAATAGAAAAAGAGTATCAGAATGGATTTAAAACATTCTATCAAGACTTTATGGGAGTCCACTCGACCCCTATATTCTTCTCTATATCTGCCGTCATTTCTTGGACTATGATAATAGTAATAATGTACGCTATTAATGTATCATTCTCGATACTAAATCATGGACTAACCTCCAATTCTTCTCTAGGGCTTTCTAGTTTAGTTTTTGTCATATTTTTGTATATAGTTTACTTTTTGGTTATTTTTGTTTTATTTAGATTTGGCTTGGGAATAATGAAAGATATGCCGGATCAAATGAAAGAAAAGGTTAATATGAAGAAGTCTAATGATGATCAATACATTCAATCATTAGGTTTTGAACAGTATATACAAGCACAAGTGACGAAAACAATAGTCTCTATGCCGAAAGAAATGGGAGCAGCCATAAAAAACTACAGAGATAATGGTGGATTCAAAACAATGAAAGAGTTGCGCGATAATGTTAGTCATGCAGAAGATATTGTTAATGAACTAAACTTAAGTGGATTAAACAGGAAAGAAGCGGCTAATCAAGGCGCAGAGGACGCTAAAGCTCTTATGTCCTCTCGAATGTCTTCTTCCTCTAGTGCTCCTAGCAACCCTGGTAGCTCTAATGGACCTGGAGATAGTCAGCCAGCGGATAATTTTGATGATGTTGGACCGGCACCATCGGATGGCAACAATCAAGGTGATAACGCTCAAGGTGATGACGTTCAAGGTGACAATGTTCAGGGCGATGATACTCAGGGTAATGACACCCAGGGTAATGACACCCAGGGTAATGACACCCAGGGTAATGACACCCAGGGCGATAACGCTCAAGGTAACAATGTTCAGGGCGATGATACTCAGGGTAATAATAGAAGATAATCGTTGTTAGCGTAAATTGATTGATTGTAAAATCACCCTCATCGCAAAGAGGGTGATTTTTGTTTGCTAATAAGGATTATTTAATTTATTATATTACCATTAAAATTAAAATTGGTTTGTATTATGATTATAGTGAATCCAGTGATAGCATCAAGAAGTTCTAGCGAGCTATTTATAGAAGATACTTTCATTCCTTTGATGCAATATAGAGAGAATGATTTGCTCTACGCTATATTTAGCGGGCACAATATCCCTAAGTCGTTAATTGGGATGCATTTATCTGAAGGTTTCCATTTTGGCTCCGCGATGATAACTGAAATGAAAAAATCAAAAATCATCAGTATTGGTGTCTGCCCTTACAAAACCCCAGAGGATGTAAAGGAATTAATTTCTGATTTAGCGTTATTTACGGAAGGCCAAGTATGTTACGTTCCCGAAGATTTGATTTCAGTACCCGGTGCTGAAATTGTATTTGATGAACTCAGAAATAACAGTCTATATGAATTCATTTCATTAAAAGATTTATTTGATAAAAACAGTAAGGGTTAATTAATGAAAACAGTACCAATGTTATATTCAGATGCTATTAGTGCATATCTTGACAATAAAAAGAAATTGCTTTTTTTAGCCATAGTTCTTTTTATTGTCGAAGTCGCCACTTTGTACACGTCAGGATTAACTCCAGATGACACACTCTCAGACGTAGCTAGTAAAACAATTATTAGTTCAATTTCGGTCTATGCTCAGTTGCTTCTTTCGATTTTAGTAATGTTGTTTATAGTTAAGAATAAACTACTTAGTAGCCAGCTTAAAATTGGCGCATTTAGATTGCTTTACCAGTACATATCGTCAATGTTTATATGGATGATGTTCGTCTTACTTTTAGTAGGCACGTTCTTCTTTTTTGTTGGTGATGAAGCAATTATAAAATTCTTAACTGATGCTTCGGATACAAATAAAGATGTTGATGGTGAGGTATTAATATATAGTTTAATTGTCGCATCCCTATTCGCCTTTGTTATATATTTATCATCGGTATTTATTGCTGTTTACACCCAACAAGCGATCATAAATTATTTTACAAAAAAAGGTAAACTTGATAACTCTTGTCGTGTAGGTATGTGGAAACTACCATTTTACTCAATAGTGAATTTGTTTAGTCAATGGCGATTAATGTTTGGGATTGTAGTTATCGTACTTATTAAAATATTAATGGGGTATTTGAATTCGCATGGTTACCCTATAATCAGCCTTGCTCTCAGCGTTACTACAGCCATTTTGTTTGTAGTACTATTCTCTTCAGCTTCTTACGTAGGTGCCATAAGACTGAAAGAAATGACTACAGAATTCGATGTGGATCTATCTAAATATGAGTAGCAAAGACTTTTTAGAACAGTTAGGCTTAGGTGATTTGTATAGTGTTTATGAGGGCGTCATTTCAGAATCGTCACCCGAGGATACTACCATCACCTGGGGTGGAGAGAGTCTACTTAGTGGGCGCTGTTACAGAGTGGTTTCTGAAGATGAAAATAGTATGGACAACTTACTTAAGAGTAAGTTGTCATCACTAGATGGTGTGTTGTTTCTTTCAACAGTCAGTGGTTGGGATACGTCAATAAACTGCGAGAAATTCTATGTTGATGGCGTTGAAGTAATAGAGAAACTACTTGAGCTTAAAGTTAATGATGGGATTAATGTTGTTATTATATCGCCGGGTTCTAAACTTACTTTTTTAGAGAGTGAGTTTAGTGATAGTAGCATGGGCTTTGTGATGGAAAGATTGCGGTTAATCATGAATAAGTACATTAAGAATGATGTTTTTCTTATTATGGCTGATTTAGATATGTATGACGGGAGAAGTGACGCGAGAAGAGTGCTTCGGGCTTCTACCGAAAAAGAATTGAAATAAAACAAAGTAATTTCATAAAATAGTTTGTTTAAATCTTTTTATCTGGTAATATAATAAACATATTAAAACATTATCAGATAAAGAGCTTCTAATGGAAAACGATAAACCTACAGTAAAAGTTTGTGGAAAGCCAAATTTTGCCCCCTCATTAATTAAAGCGCTGGGTAGCATCAGAAGTAAGATGCCAGAAGCTAAACTTAAGCTTTCGAAGTTACCACTTAAAGATGTTACAAATCCAATCGATGGAACTATAAGCATGGTTCGAATTGCCTCAGCAGAAGATTTGCAAAGAATAATAATGCAAGTTTTTATGGGTGAGGTTATTGTGAACACAATCCCAGTATCACTTAATGGTACAGCTTCAGTTACTGCATACGTTAGCATCCTAACTGATGATGGTTACGTAAGAATGCCAGGTTCTTCCGCATCTGAATCTCAAGGTGCCTCAATTACTGATAAGGTTCTGTTAGCGGCTGAGTCACGAGCAATAAGAAGAGCTATTCGAGAGCTTGGTCTTCGTGCAGAATATGAAGTTTATGACGAAAATGACACAACAATGCAAGTTAAAGCGTCTAAAGTTAAAAAAGATGAAGATGAAGATGAAGATAGTTCTTTGGAGGTAGTAGAAGAACTTGATGATGATATTCCAGACCCTGATGATGCAAAAGGCAAAAACTCTGTTAGTCGTGGAATTGCGAAAGTTGTAGCTAAAAAATCAACAACGAAGAAATCAACAGCTAAAAAAGCCAAAATTAAGCCTATTAGTGTGGAACACAAAAAAGTTGATGTTAAGCCTAATTATGAAAATGATGAATGGCCAAATAAGAAAGCTATAACATATTGCGATACATTAGTTAAAAAACTTACAGTCGAAAGAAAGAAAGTTGGACTAACTGTGGAGTCATTTATTAAAAGCGTGCTTGGTGATGAAGTTGGTAGTAATACCTTTCGATCTTGTTCAACACTTGAGCTTGAGTGTTTGTATCAGTTTTATATAATTGGTAGTGGTCACAACAACACGGAGTCTAAATAATGAACAATCAAAAAAATACTGATTTATCTCTTGTTTTAGATATGACTTGGACTCCAACGTTAGTCTCTGAAAGCTCTAAATTAAGCGATACAATTACAAGCCCTGCTTTTCAGGGGAAATTGAAAAAAATGCTTTCTGATTATGATGATATTGAACCATCTTACATAGAAGAGTATCAAAGCAATTACGTATCTTTAGCTGACAGAATCAAGGTTCTTGAAGATAATTTTGAATTTGGAGATTTGTGGTTCGGTTACGAATTCATAGATCGTGAATCGGCGAACCCAGTTTGTGTTTGTACTTTGTATGTCCAAACGGAGAGCGGCTTTGAACCTTGGATAAACAGAATGGGCGTAGCTTCAAGTTTTAATGTAAGCACTGATGGTGCTTTAGCTGATGCTGAAGTATCGTCAAAAAGAAGAGTTTTGGCAGCTTTGGGGATGGGTAACGATAGTGATGCTGACATTCTTCAATCTAAAGGCTCTTTATCTATAAAACTTCTCGAAAAAGAGTTAGAGAAAATGGGTATGAGTGCAAAGTCTTTGATTAAAGAATACAGAGCTAAGACTACAAGCCGTAAGTTGACTAAGTTAAGCGTACCAATCCCTATTGATGATGAATTCTCCTCGGTGGTTTGGGGTAATAGTGGCGATGCTGATTCATCCAATCTAATTGAGTACTTAAAATCTAAATAGAACGCGCTATTGTGTTTTAGTTTAAATCCTCTTACTATGTATGAGGATTTTTTTTTGGGTTTGTTTATGGATTTTTTAAGAAAGCCTCTTTATGTCATTTTAATTCCAGCGCTACTTTTTTCCTACTACGCAGTGGGTTCCGTAGATCCCTATGCGGGTACTTACGAGGTTTATACTGTAAAGCAAGATAGTGAGGGTGTGTATAGTGCACGGATACCCAAGCCTCTTGTTGATAGTATGAAACTAGGGGTTCTTAAGTTAGCCAGAAGTTTAATGAGTTGCGAGAGCTCAGAAAGCAGTTATTCGAACCCTTTAATTGGTCGAAAAACAACTTATTCAATGTCAAAAAAATCAAGGGGGTGTCACCTCTCTCTTTATCACAACCAAATATATCAATATGATTGCTACCTATCAAAAAATTATGCCAATTCGCTATCTTTAGCTATGCTGAACAGAGCAAGTACCGATGAGCTGCTGGGTGATTGGTCTAATGGTGAAAAAAAAGTATTAATGAATACCAATTTGTGTAAGAAGTCATTTGTGAATTAAATATTTTTTATACGTTATTTTTTATTGTGCTATTATTACATTACATTATTTGTTTATAAATTAACTAACTCAAGGACGAAATGATGAAAATTAAACTCATCTCCTGCGCAATTTCTATGGCGTTTGCTTTTTCTGCAAACGCAAATGCATCTGAACCTAGTCAAACTAAAATTACTTCAGATGTTATTACATCCCTACCTATGACCTTTGAGAACGAATTCAAGAAAGCTATGAATGATCCTAATGTTTCATTTTACTATGCTGATATGATGTTTCGCCAAGGTGATTATGATAAATCACTAGAGTGGATGCTTGAAACAGCTAAATACTCACATTCTGGTGCTATTGAAAACGTAAAATTCATGATTAAGAATAATCTTGGAACTAAGGTCAACCGAAAATCCGTAATTGAATTTCTTGAGTACTTCGCTATGCCACGCGGTGATCAAGAAGCAGATTTGTTTGCTCAAGTTTATTTGGCTGATTATTATCGCGGTGATTCGTGTGTGTGGTTGAGTGATTCGGAAAAGCCAGGTTGCGTACTTGGAGAAACTAAAGATTTCGAACCAACGGCCGCAACGGATTTAGTTCAAAGTTACTTTTATTACGAAAATGCAGCTCAACGAGATGACCTACGTTCTAAATACACAGTTGGTATGATGAACCTATTAGGTATTGGTGTTCCTAGAAATGTACCATTTGCTATTAGTTGGTTGGAGCCTTTGGCGGAAGAAGGGAACGCAGCAGTAGCCTTTATTTTGGGTTCTATATACCAAAAGGGTTACTGGACATCAATGGACCGAGAAGAAGCTAATAAGTGGTTTTCGGTTGCAGCCAGGTCTAATCACCCGGCATCGCTTATGGATTTAGCTAAAAACGCGGAGTCTGGTAATTCATCAATTGATAATGTCGATGCTCGAATCCATTTTGCTATCGAATCTTATATGAAAATTGTAGATGGTGTTTTAGCTAACGATAGAGAAAGAGCCGAAGCAGCTTATCGATTAGGGCTGATTTTTGACTCTCACCCTATGGTGAAGAACACTTCAACTTCAGGTAAGTACATGGAAAAGGTTCTTGAGTTTTCAGATAGTACTAATAATGAATTTGGAATCAAAGCACTGATTTGGTTTGCATCTAAGAAAGAGTCTACCGATTTATCAGCGGCTGCGAAACTTTACAAAAGAGCGATCGATAATTTAGAAGAATTGCCTCTGGATGTAATGCAAAGACACTCTACTGTTTATGAAAAACTAGCTCATGCCTATGGTCGAGGTCAAGAAGGTAATTTTGAGCGCGATGAACGTTCTTTTAGTTATTACATGCAAAAACGTCACAACCTAATGTCAAAAACTTTCATTCCTAAAACTGAAGATGATCGTTTCTTAGGTTACTCAGCATTCGTATTCCCAGGCTAAATTTTTGACGGGGGATTTATCCCCCGTCTTTGAGGTTTATTATGAGCGAACAAAATTACGCCGTGGTTTGGTTAATGTTTTTGAGTAACTTAGTCGATAATGATTATTTGAAAATAGATCATCAGAATCCTAAAGTTTTTTTAATGGACGCAATTAGTTCTTCTTTCTTTCTTTCGGGGAGGGATACTGATGATGTTCCATTTTTAGCGATACCACTGAACTCGATGCCATTTTTTACAGAAGTTGATTGGGTTGAAGTGTCGATATGCAGAAAGCTTGGTTACTTGTTTTTAGAGTCAAGGGATTCTTCAACATACATGCTTAACTTCGTATTGGGCATAAAATTCAGACCATCAAGGCTTGATTCTTTCTGCTTGCAAGGGAAAGAAAATCCTGCCGATATGAGATGTAATATTAGGGTTTTTGAACAAAATCCAGATGATCATACTGATGTTGTATTCTCAGATCAAAGCGAGTTGATTGGTTTAACAGTTAAGGAAGTAGACTCAACACTTGATATAGGATCAGAGTTAGAGCAAGAAGAGGCCAGAAGTATTCTAGCTCAAAGCGGAATTAAAGGCACTTATACAAACATAAAGATAAGTTCTTAGGTGGTTTATGAAAGATATGATTGTTGTTAAGCCAGATGGTACGCAAGTAGGATCGAATACAGCGCCGCCATTGTATTTCGATTTTGAAAGAGAAGTTCTTTCAAACCCAAGTATGAACAATAAATTAGCTCAGTTTTTCATAACTATGGGTTTAAAACAGGCTTTTCCTAATAAACAAGGTAAAAATCTCTTTACTTGGGAAGATATTATGCCTAACCAGATGGTTACCTACGTTTCGTCTTACCATTTAATAAACGACAAGCTGAACAAAGGGGCTATTTCTAATGGACGAAGTGTTATGCCTATTCTTGATTCTCAAATAAAAGATCGTCAAGAAAGACTTGGGTTTTTCTCTCCTCGCGAGATTGAAACTAGGTATTTTGGAGGGGGGCGTTCTAGGTCTTAATTTTTTTTATTTTTTTTTGTTCGAGTTTTATAACTTGAGTTATATTGTTTGGGTAACGTTTATTTAATCACTAATGGAGTATGTTATGTTACGGAAAATGTTGTTTGTTGCTGTTGCTTTAAGTTCAAATGCCGCTTTTGCTGCTGATCGAGTTTTAAAAAGCCAGGGTACTTATGTATCTGAAACGGCGAGTGAGTGGGAAGTGTTCGTTAAAATAGCTCTGTTTATTATGGGCTTAAGTGCAATTGCTTTTGGTGGTTGGAATTTACTTAAAGATTACGTATTTGCAAAAAGTGATCATGAGGTTAAATTCTCAATTGGTAAGCTTATTGTCGGTATGCTAGTTGGTTCTGTTCTTTGTGTTCCATACTCAGCAATCGTTATCGGTGGCGACTTAACTGGTGGCACTGTGACTGATTCAGGCTTATCTAACACCGAGTTTGAGCGTAAATCACAAACAGGCGGTTAGTACTGACATCGGATATCAAAGAGAGGCGGCTTATGCCGCCTTTTTACTTGTAAGTTAGGATGGACTTATGTTGAACATTAAAAAATTATGGATAATACTAGCGACATTGATTTCAAGTACTTCGATTGATGTTGATGCATACGAAGTTGTTATACCCCCTTTAGAAGTATCTCAGTACTGTGAGTCCGTTGGGTGTGACAATCAAATATTTTATAAATACCACCAAAAAAAATCTAAGTGGTTTTGCAAAGAAAGGAACTATATTCTGAGTGATGAAAGATCATCCTCTATATTCCTTTATTTACTGAAAGAAGTAAAAAAATCAAATCTCCCGCTAACATCCTCAATATTGCCAATAATAGAGTCATCACTAAACCCTAATGCTATAGCTAATAATAGTAAAAGAAAAAATGCAGCTAAAGGGTTGTGGCAACTTATACCATCTACGGCGACTGATATGGGTTTAGTAGTGAAGGGAGATGTGGATCAGCGATTTGACATTGAGTTGTCTACCCAAGCTGGTATAAAATACATCAAAATGCTAGAAAGGCATTTTGATGGTGACCA
>Ga0055584_100000882_pt1 | contig 28894 bp, 26 predicted proteins | sample OSDHelmetaG_FD_58716 | JGI IMG/M metagenome (GOLD analysis project Ga0055584, IMG submission 58716) | Pelagic marine sediment microbial communities from the LTER site Helgoland, North Sea, for post-phytoplankton bloom and carbon turnover... | ecosystem: Environmental > Aquatic > Marine >... | reverse complement strand
CGAGGATGTCGCGCTCGAACGTCACGTCGAGGCCCGTCAGGACGACGTCCGTCGACGCGCCCATGCGGATGCCGCGGATCGTGCCGGCCTCGGTGTGGGGCACGAACACCGTCATGTCCTGCAGGAGCACGCGGCCGATGACGCTCTCGATGGCGACCGCGCTGCCGTCGCCGCCGCCGGTGATGACCACCTGAGCCCGGTCGGTGCCCTGCAGCGTGATCGGCTTGTCGATGACCAGCGACTCGTCGTAGCAGCCCGCCCCCACGGTGATCGTCGAGCCGTCGGGGGCCGCGTCCACGGCGTCCTGGATCGTCTCGAACCGGCCGCCGCCCAGGATCTGGACGTTGCCCGTCTCCTCGATCACGGAGTCGTCGTCGTCCCCCGTGCCGTCGCACGCGGTCGTCAGCAAGACGGAGGGAACGAGGACAGCGAACAGGGCAAGCAGGCGCATGAGGGCTCCAGGCGAAGAACGGCCGAGTATAGACACGCGCGTGAGGGCCGCGTTGCGCGCTCCCGCGGGGTTTCGGCCGGCCGTCGATCCACAGGTTGCTGCGAGCGCCGTGCCGATGGGCGGGGCCGATGGAACCCGATCGGCGTTCGCTTCGGTAGGATTCGCGCCCCATCGCACCCTGGAGGCCCCTTGGCCGACGTCGACCCCGCCCTGCAGAGCAAGCTCGATCTCCTCGACGAACGTTGGGCTTCCGCCCGCGCTGGAGGCGGCGAAGCCCGCGTCGCAAAGCAGCACGCGGCCGGCAAGCTGACCGCCCGCGAGCGCATCGACCTGCTCGTCGACCCCGGCACGTTCACGGAGTTGGACGCGTTTGTGGTGCACCAGTGCCGCGACTTCGGCATGGAGAAGCAGCAGTTCCTGGGCGACGGCGTCGTCACCGGCCACGCGATGGTCGATGGGCGCCCGGTGTTCCTGTTTGCCCAGGACTTCACGGTCTTCGGCGGCAGCCTGTCCGGCGCCTACGCCAAGAAGATCTGCAAGGTCATGGACCTCGCCATGGAGAACGGCGCGCCCGTCATTGGCCTCAACGACTCGGGCGGCGCGCGCATCCAGGAGGGCGTCACCAGCCTCGGCGGGTACGCCGACATCTTCTTGCGCAACACGCTCGCCTCGGGCGTCGTCCCCCAGATCAGCGGCATCTTCGGGCCCTGCGCGGGCGGCGCCGTCTACTCGCCGGCCATCACCGACTTCATCGCCATGGTCGACGGCAGCTCCTACATGTTCGTCACCGGCCCCGACGTCATCAAGACGGTGACCCACGAGGAAGTCGACAAGGAGAGCCTGGGCGGCGCCACCGCTCACAACAGCAAGTCCGGCGTCGCCCACTTCATGGCGCCATCCGAGGAGACCTGCATCGCGCTGCTCCGCGAGCTGCTGTCGTTCCTCCCGTCCAACAACGTCGAGGACGCGCCCGTCGTCCCCACCGAGGACGCCTGGGACCGCGCGACGCCCGAGCTCGTCGGCACCGTGCCCGCGAACCCCAACAAGCCCTACGACATCCGCGAGGTGGTCCGCAGCGTCGCCGACGACGGCCACTTCCTCGAGGTGCACGAGCACTACGCCATGAACATGGTGATCGGCTTCATGCGGCTCGAAGGGCGCACCATCGGCGTCGTCGCCAACCAGCCCGCGCACCTGGCCGGCTGCCTCGACGTGAACAGCAGCATCAAGGGCGCCCGGTTCGTCCGATTCTGCGACGCATTCAACATCCCGCTGCTGACCCTGGTGGACGTGCCCGGTTTCCTTCCCGGCACGCAGCAGGAGTGGGGCGGGATCATCAAGCACGGCGCGAAGCTGCTGTATGCGTTCGCCGAAGCGACGGTGCCGAAGGTGACGCTGATCACCCGCAAGGCGTACGGCGGCGCCTACGACGTCATGGCCAGCAAGCACATCCGGGCGGACCTGAACCTGGCCTACCCCACGGCCGAGATCGCGGTCATGGGCGCCGACGGCGCGGTGAACATCATCTTCCGCCGCGACCTGATGAAAAGCACCGACCCCGAGGCAACCCGGGCCGAGCTCGTGGCCGACTACCGCGAGACGTTCGCCAACCCCTACAAGGCCGCGGAGCTGGGGTACATCGACCGGGTCATCCACCCCGGCCAGACCCGCAAGGAGCTGGCGTCGGCGTTCCGCATGGTGCGCAACAAGCAGCAGACCAACCCCGCGAAGAAGCACGGGAACATCCCGCTGTAGGCGGGGCGATCACGGGGACCCGCAGTCGATGCTTGACCCAGCCGTGACTCTCATTAGAGTTACGCCATCAGCATGAACGCCGACGACCTGCTGCGCTCGCTGCGCGACGACGCCGACGAGGGGCCTCTGGCCCGGCTCGTGGGCTTGCTCGTCGACGACCTGTTGACGCGCCCCATGGGCGAGCTGGTCGATCCGCCCCGCTGGGCCGACATCGCGAAGACCGGCCTGTCGGACTGGCTCGCCTCGGACCGCGGCGAGCAGCGCCTCAAGGACGGCTGGCGCGAGGCCATCGAGTGGCTGGGGCAGCAAGACCGCACCGTGGGCGACGTGGTCCCGGCCGAGATCCGGGCCGCCATCGAAGAGGTCGTCGCCCAGCCCTACGCCCCGGACCCCGAGGTCCTGCGCCGGACGATCGACCGCGAGCCCGTGCGGAAGCTGCTGCGGGAGATCCTCCACGACACGCTGGTCGACTTCGGTCGCAAGGTGTCCTCGCCCGTAGCCGGCGCCAGCGTCAGCAAGGGCCTGGGCTCGGCGCTGGGGGGCCTGGGGCGAGGCGCCGGCGATCGGTTCCGCAAGCGCGCCGGCGTGCTCGGCGCCTTGGCCGAGGAAGCCATCGGCGCGGTCGGCAGCGAGCTGGAGAAGCAGCTGGACCGCAAGGCCACCGAGTTCGCCGACGGTGCTCTGTCCACCGTGATCGGCGAGTTCGTCCGCCTGCTCAGCGACCCCGCTCGCAGCGACGACCAGGCGGCCATCCGCAAGGCCCTGCTGGTCGGCGTCTGGGACTGGTCGGGCCCCGAAGCGGCCGCCGAGCTGGGCCGGGGCGACCCCGACTCCACCGCCCAGGTGCTGCGCCGCGTGCTGACCGCCTGGGTGCAGCGCGACGACTTCGATGAGCAGATCGCGGGCTGGCTGACTGAACTTCTGTACGAGCACGGCCACCGGACGCTGGGCGACGTGCTCGACGAGCTGGACCTGCTCGACTCCTTCCGAACCCACGCGGGCGAGCTCGCCCGGCAGCGCGCCCAGGCCTTCGTGGGCGGCGACGCATTCGGCGTCTGGCTGCGCGAACTCGCCCCGGAGACTCCATGACCCCCAATCCCTTCCCGCCCGCCGGCCAGCCGTTCCTCCCCGACCTGCCGGCGCCCATCGCGGGCCTGGAGCGCCTGCTCGCGAACGTGTGGTGGGTGTGGAACGTCCGGGCGCGGGCCCTCGTCGAGTCGATCGCGCCGGGCCAGCTGGACGCCGCCCGCGGCCGCATCGCCGCCTGGAGCGCCGGGGTGGACGCCGGTCGCTGGGCTGAGCTGGCGGCGGACGCCGCGTTCGTGGCGGAGCTCCACGCGGTCACGGACGCCCTCGACGCCTACATGACGTCCGAGGACACCTGGTGGAACGACAGCTTCGGCAACGACCCCGAAGCGGCGCCCGGCGGCATCACCTACTTCTCCGCCGAGTTCGGGCTGCACGAAGGCCTGCCCATCTACTCGGGCGGCCTCGGCGTGCTCGCCGGCGACCACCTGAAGTCGGCGAGCGACCTGGGGATCCCGCTGATGGCGGTGGGCCTCTTCTACCGGCAGGGCTACTTCCGGCAGCACACCGACTCGGGCAAGCAGTCGGAGACCTACGAGTGGCAAACGCCCGAGCAGCTGGGGATGCGGCGCGCCGTCGGCGCCGGCGGCCAGCCGCTGGAGGTGTTCGTGCCCCTGTACCAGCGCTACGTGCGGGCGAAGGTCTGGCAGGCGCAGGTGGGCCGGGTCCCGTTGTTCCTGCTGGACACGGACGTGGACGGCAACCGCCCCGAAGACCGCCAGCTGACCCGCTGCCTGTACGGCGGCGACACGCGGATGCGGATCTGCCAGGAGATGATCCTGGGCGTCGGCGGGCTGCGGGCGGTGCGCGGGCTGGGCTTCGACCCGTCCGTCCTGCACATGAACGAGGGGCACACGGCGTTCGTCGTGCTCGAGCGCATGCACGAAGAGATCGAGCGGGGCTTCGACGTCGAAGACGCGCTGGAGACCGTGCAGCAGGAGGCGGTGTTCACGACGCACACGCCGGTGCCTGCGGGCCACGACCGGTTCTGGGACGAGCTGCTCGAAGACGTGGTCGGGCCCTACCGCAGCAAGCTCGGCATCTCCGCGGGGCGGCTCATGGACATGGGCCGGGTCCACACCGGCTCCCTGGGCGAAGAGTTCTGCATGACCGTGCTGGCCTTGCGGGCGGCGCGGGCGACCAACGGCGTCTCCGAGAAGCACGGTGAGGTCAGCCGCCAGATGTGGCAGGAGCTGTGGCCCGGCCGCGACTGCGCCGAGGTGCCCATCGGGCACATCACCAACGGCGTGCACGCGCCGACGTGGCTCGGGGCCGAGGTGCAGCAGTGGCTGGACTCGGGGCTCGACGAGTGGCGCGACCGCCTGCCCGACGAGCAGCCCTGGGCCGAGGTCCTGGACCTCGACGGTGGCGCCCTCTGGAACGCCCACGAAGTGCAGAAGCAGCGCCTGCTCGACTTCGTGCACGCGCGAACCGGGACCCGCATCGAGCCCGGCACCCTGATCCTGGGCTTCGCCCGCCGCTTCGCGCCGTACAAGCGCGGCGACATGATCCTGTCGGACGTGCAGCGAGCCTCGGCGATGCTGCGGGACACCGACCGCCCCGTGGCGCTGCTGTACGCCGGCAAGGCCCACCCCCGCGACGAGAACGGCAAGGAGATCGTGCGGCGGGTGCTGCAGGCCGCCGGCATGCCCGAGTTCGAAGGCCACGTGGTCTTCCTCGAGGACTACGACATCGGCGTCGGCCGGATGCTCGTGCAGGGCGTGGACGTGTGGATCAACAACCCACGGCGCCCCCGCGAGGCGTCGGGCACGTCGGGCCAGAAGGTGTCCATGAACGGCGGGCTCAACTGCAGCACGCTCGACGGCTGGTGGATCGAAGGCTTCGCCAACGAGCCCCTGGCCGGCTGGGCGGTGGGGGACCTGACCCCCGACCCGGATCTGGTGCACGGCGACCGACTGGACCGCGAGGCGCTCTACCAGGCCCTCGAGAACGAGGTCGTGCCGATGTTCTTCGACCGCGACGAAGCGGGCGTGCCCCAGGAGTGGGTGAAGCGCATGAAGGCGTCGATCGCGACGTGTCTGCCGGCATTCAACACCGACCGCATGCTCGCCGACTACGTCCGCGGCTCGTACCTGGCCGACTGAGGGGCGGCCGGCCGGGGCTCAGGCCAGGCGCTCGTCGTCCAGGTCCATGATCCGGTCGATGTCCGGCGCCAGCAGCAGCGGATCCATGGCCGCTTCGCGGGCGGCCACGGCGTCGAAGTCCAGGGTCCCGAAGCTCACGCCGATGCCTTCGTCGTCGACGCGGGCCGTGCGGCCGTAGCACCAGTGGAGGTCCCCGCCCGGCGAGGGCATGCCGACGCGCAGCGGCTCGCCCTCTTCCAACTGCAGTCCGTACAAGAACGCGCCGGCGACGCTCAGATCGCGGGCGACGGCGGCGCCTTGCTTGCCCCCCAGTTCGACCATGACCGGCGCTTCGACCCGAAAACGCGGCGCCCGGCGTCGGAGCGGCTCCACGAAGCCCTCGTGGCGGGACCACATCGCCATCTCGCTCCACCCGGTAAGGTGGGTGTTCATGCCCACCGCGCCGAGCATGAACTTCCCCCAGCGCAGCTGCGCCGCCGAGCTCAGGTCGAAGAAGCGCACCCCCATGCCGCACGGCCGCTCAACGGCGCGCGCCAGCAGCACGTCCAGGGCGTGGGTGACCAGTCCCTGGACCGCGAGCGGCTCCTCTTCGGGGAGGCGCAGCACGAGGTCGATCAACGTGCCGATGGCCGGGGGCGAGTCGGTGCGCAGGTAGAGGCCCGAGGCCGAGACGTCTTCGCTGAGCAGCTCGAGGGCCACCGGCTCCACGACGTCGACGCGCAGGCGGATGGGGATCCGCTTGTGCCGCCTCCGCTCGTCCTCCCGCCCTCGCCTGCTCAAAGCCAACTCCAACCGCGTGCTCGGCTCAGTGAGGATACCGGGCGGCGTGCTGCATCCAGTCCACCAGCCGCCAGGCCAGCAGGGCATGGGTGACGAGCAGCGCGAAGGATGCCAGCCCGACGGCTCCCCGCAAGCGAGGCCACGCCTGGGCCGCCGCCACGAGGGCGGCCAGGGAGCAGGCCGTGACGAGGGGCTCGATCATCTCGAAGTAGTGGTGGGGCTCGGGGGCGTTGCTGTTGATGGCCAGGCCCTGCTGCATGAGGAGCAGGTGGGCGAGCACGTAGAGGCCGAAGCCCACGGTCAGCAGCGGGAGGATGGGCCGGCCCCGCCGCAGCGAAGGCACGAACCAAAGCAGCATCGGGAGGTACAGCAGCGGGTTGCTTCGTTCGAAGGTCAGGTTCCGCCACCCCGGCGGGGCGAAGATGTCGCGGCGCCGGACACCGGGCTGGTCGAGCACGTCCTGCAGGGTGTTGCCGAAGACGCCGCCCTGGGTCGAGTAGCCGAACAGGAGCAGCGCGCCGAGGAGCATCACCGCGAAGCCCCGGCGGCGGCCCGGCAGCGCCAGCACGCCCAGGCCCAGGACGGGGCCCACGATGAACCACGACGACAGGTGGAAGTTGACCGTCAGGACCGCGAGGGCCGTGGCCAGCCCCCAACGCACGGCTCCCCCGCGCCGGGCGTAGAGCACGACGGCCAGCAGGGTCGCGGTGAGGATCGCGTTGGACAGCGGGTACTGCTCGAACGGCCTCATCAACGCCGGGCTGATGGCGAGCAGAGCCGCCGTCAGGGCCGCCGCCCGGTGGCCGCCCAGCTCCTGCCCGGCGCGGGCGCCCAACAGCACGATGAGCGGCGCCAGGCCCGCCGACAGGCGCACCAGCCACCACTCCGGGGAGTGACCGGTGTCGTTGGCGAGCTGCTCAAACCCACGCATGTACTGGGTGAACAGCGGCGGGTGAATGAATGGCACCCAGTGCCAACTGGCGCCGGCGGGGTGCTCCCAGGCCTTCCACCACAGCGTGCCCTGGGTGCGGCCGGCGACGAGCAGCAAGTCGAGCACGGCCGCCAGAAGCCCCAGGGGCACTCCGGCGAACAGCCACATCCAACGCTGGCGAGAGGTCTCTTCAGCCACGAACAGAGTGTACCGACCGCCGCCAGCCGGGAAGCAGGAGCAGGACGGCAACCGAGCAGCCCGCGCAGCCCGAGGCGGCGGGAGGCGGCGTTGGCGGGTCTGTAGGCGATGGGGCGACGACCGCGGCCGGTGGGGCGGGCAGCGGTTCCGCCGCCGGCGCCGATTCTGCCGCCGGCGCCGATTCTGCCGCCGGCGCCGATTCTGCCGCCGGCGCCGGGGGCGGGAAGCGATCGGTCGGGTGGCGGGCCGGCGCCGTGGGCGACAGCCCCGCCAGGGCCTTCTCGAGCAGATCGACGACGGGTTGGTGCCCGGCGGAGCGAGCCGCCTCCAGGGCGGACTGCAGCGGCGCGCGACGGGGGGACGCCGACTCGGCGAGGAGCCAGCGGACCGACTCCACCGATCCCGCCTTCGCGGCGACGCCCAGCGCGTCATCGAGGGCGCGCTGCGGCTCGAAGGACCAGAAGGGCTGCGGGCCGGGCTTGTTGTTTACGACCCGCCAGGACTCTTCCAGCGCCGTCAGGTCGTCGGCGCGGATCGCCGCCAGAAACGGCTGCAGGTCGGGTTCCGGGGCGTAGCTGGGCTGGATGCGGGCCAGCTCACTGAGCCGGAGCCCCGACGACGCAGCCCACCGCAGCAGGTCGGGGTCGTCCATCTGCACCAGCCGGGCCGTGTGGAACTGAGCGTCCACGGAGCGCGCGAGGGCGGACTGGCCGTCGGAGATCAGCAGGTGGGCGACGGCGCAGGCGACGCCGCGGTCGTCGATGAAGACGGACTGGAGCTGGGCGCCGGGGTTGCGCGGGAACTGGCCCGCCTCGATGTAGCCGGCCAGACGCTCCAGCTGCAGGGCGCGGCGTTCGGCGTCGCCGGGGGCCGGAGGGGCCGTGGACTCGATCTGCGCCCACGCGCCCCGGAGGTGCTCGCGGATCCGATCCTGCTCGGCGTCGGCGTGGGCCGGGCCGGCGAGGAGAAGCAGCAGGAGGAGTTGGAGCGCCGCCACGCCCAGAGTCTACGACGGCCGCGGGGGCCGCCCGGGGCTCAGTACCGGTCGACCGCCCGGCGGCCGAGGATCTCGACGTCGTTGCTCTGCAGGTCGTTGAGCGCCAGCAGCTTGCCCCGGCTCCAGCCGCCGGCGGGGCCGAGCGCCACGACGATCTCCTCCTGGTCGGCCATGGGCATGGGCAGCAGGTTCGCGTTCTCCCAGCTGACGACGCCGACGACTTCGTAGGGGCCGCCGACGGGACCGGACAGCAGGTAGGTGTTGCCCGTCTCCACGTTGTTGAGCGAGTCGCGGCTCAGGCCCACGCTGTGCACGCGGGGGCGGTCGGGCAGGACGATGGCCGATGCGGGCCGCGCGAGGGCCAGGGTCGAGTCCAGAGCCGGCGCGGTGGCGCGGCCCGCGAGGAACCCGATGGACAAGGCACCGCCCAGGAGCAAGGCCGCGGCCACCATCCAGGCGATGCTGGCGCGGGGAGGCTGCCAGGACCGAGCCGCCGGCTCCCGGGGCGCGCCCCAGTCGGGTCGGTCTTCCAGGCCGGCGAGGTCTTCAGGGCGCAGCGGGACGCGGCCGGTGGTCGGCAAGTCGGCCGCGATCTCCGCCTGGATGGCCCGGGCCAGCTCCGTGGGCACGGAGCCGGTGATGGCCGCCAGCTCGGGGTCCAGCTCGACGTGGAAGGCGCCCGACTCGCGGGCCAGGACCGCAGCGTGGGCGGCCTCCAACACCGAGTCGTCGATGCCCTCGGGCGGGACCTCGTCGTAGAAGTTCCGCAAGCCCCGCAGCCCGGCGCCGATCTGGCGCCGGGCCGCGAGTTCAGCCCCGCACGCGTCGCACGAGTCGAGGTGGTCGGCCAGGGAGCCAACGGGTTCCTCGTTCTCGTGCCGGACCTCCCAGATCCAGCGCAGGGCCTCTTCGCAGTTCATCCCAACTCTCCTTCTGCCTGCCGCACGGGCTGGCTGGGGTTCAAGTGCGCCAGGCGGATGGCGAGGGCGCGGCGACCGGCCCGCAAGCGCCGCTTGACGGTCGCCTCCGAGCAGGAGAGCGCCAGGGCGGCCTCCTTGTAGGTCAGGCCCTGGCAGTCGACGAGCCACACCGCGGTGGACTCCTCCTGGGGCAGCTCGTCGAGGGCGCGGGCCACCTCGCGCCGGGTGTTCTCGCGCCCGAGCGCCTCTTCGGGGGTCGGGCCCCGCGACTCGACCGGCAGGTTCATGGGCAGCCAGCCGCGCGCCTTGCGCTCGTTGGAGCGCTCGATGACGTGCAGGCCCCGGTGGTGGACGGCGGTCAGCGCGTAGCCAATGAAGCTGCCGGTGATGGCGCCCTGCCGAGCCCGGACGGCGACCGCCGCCATGGCCTCGACCAGGATGTCTTCGGCCTGCTGCAGGTCGTAGCCCATCTTCTTGGCCATGCCCCACAGCCGCTTGCGGTGGCGCTTGTACAAGGCGTCGAACGCTCGCTCATCACCGTTGGTGAATCGTCCCAGCAGCTCTTCATCGGTTTCGAGTCGCGTCAGCATGGTTCATCCATTCCGGACCGGAAGCTCGGTCTCCCCGGGTCGCGGCCGGCGGTCCTCCGGTCGCAATGGTGAGACGGAGGGCTGACGGCAACATTCGACCGGACCCGATCTTTTTTCGGGTCACCTCCAGCATGAGGCGGCGAAGCTGCCCGCGCCACTCGATCTGCGGGGCCCACCCGAGGGGATCCAAGCCCCTCGCATCATTCCGGTTTTTCGGGGTTGATCTGGGCTGCGGTTCTCTGTAGCTTCCGCCGTCCTCGGGCCAACTCCAACTGTCCCGGTCCGAGGTGGAGGACACACCATGTCTCGTGGACGCCGCAACGACCCGAACCCCGGGATCGCCATCGATTACAAGGACACCAAGACGCTGAAGCGTTTCCTGAGCGAAGACGGGAAGATTCTTCCCCGCCGCCGCACGGGCCTGAACGCCAAGAACCAGCGTGAGGTCACCCTGGCCGTCAAGCGGGCGCGTCACCTCGCGCTGCTCCCCTACGCCACTCGCGACTGAGTCCGCAGGGGCCGATTGGCCAAACGACGGCGGCTGCCCCTCTGGGCTGGCCGCCGTTGTTCGTTCTGGGGTCTGCGTCGCCGGGTCGCGCGCCGACCGCGGGCGCTACTTCCCCGAGTACTTCGCGCCGACGCGCTTGTAGGCCTCTCGGAACGGGACGCCCTCGCGGACCAGGCGGTAGGCCTCTTCCGTCGCGAAGAGCTCCGGCGTCATGGCCGCGTCGATGCGGTCCCGCCGCACCTCCAGGCCGGGCATCACGTGCGCGGCCACCGCCAGCATCGCCGACGTCGTGTCCACGCCGTGGAACAGCGGCCGCTTGAGCAGCTGCAGGTCCCGGTGGTAGCCCGAGGGCAGCGGCCCCGCGATGGCGAGCACCTCGTGCAGCTGGGACCGCACCACGGCGGCCTTGGCCCGGGTGAGCTCCAGGACGTCGGGGTTGCGCTTCTGCGGCATGATCGAGCTGCCGGTGGTGAACGCGGTGGGCAGGGCGAAGAAGCCGAACTCCGCCGTCACGAACAAGCACAGGTCCCAGGCCCAGCGGCCCAGGTCCTGGGCCACCTCGGCGCAGGCGAACAACAGCGCCGCCTCGGCCTTGCCGCGGCTGGGCTGGGCGGCCTCGGCCGGCTCCAGCACCGAGTCGAAGCCGAGCTCCCGCGCCGTCATGGCGCGGTCCAGGCCCAGGATGTCCGGGGTGCCGTAGCCCGCCGCGCTGCCCAGGGGGTTGGCGTTGGCGATGGCCGCCGCCGCGTCGAGCAGCGGCTTGTCCATGCGGAGCAGCTGCGCCCAGCTCGCGGCCCAGCGGCCCACGGTCGAGGGCATGGCGCGCTGCAGGTGGGTGTAGCCGGGCAGCGGGGTGTCGCCGTGCACCGCGGCGAACGCTTCGAAGGCCTCGATGGCGTCGTCCAGAGCCGAGCTGAGCTGGGCCACGGCGTCTCGCTGCCACAGGCGCAGGTCGACGAGCACCTGGTCGTTTCGGCTGCGCCCCGTGTGGACCTTCTTGCCCACGTCGCCCAGGCGGTCCGTGAGGAACCGCTCCAGGGCCGTGTGCACGTCCTCGTCGGACCGGGAGATGACGAACTCGCCGGCCTCCCAGGCGGCGAGCGCGGCGTCGAAGCCTCCTTCGAGCGAAGCGAGTTCGGCGTCGTCGAGCACGTCGATGGACCGCAGCATGCGCGCGTGGGCCCGGGAGCCCTGCACGTCGAACGGCAGCAGCCGCTGGTCCAGTGCGGGGTCGTCCCCGACCGTGTACGCCTCGATCAGCTCGTCCAGCGGCGCACCCTTGTCCCAAAGCCGGCTCATGTCTTGCCTCCCAGCAGCGTCAACAGCAGCGCAGCCTGCGCCCAGACCCGATTGCCCGCCTGCTTCATCACGATGGACGAGGGCCCGTCGAGCAGCGCGTCGCTGACTTCCACACCCCGCCTGACGGGCAGGCAGTGCATGAGCTTGGCGGTGGGCCCGACGTCAGCCTGACGCACCATCCAGTCCCGGTGCCCGGCCACGGCGTCGGCGTGGCCGGCAGCCGACGTCGCCGCGCCTTCGACCGCGCCCCAGCCGCGGGCGTAGACGATCTCGGCTCCGTCGAACGCGCCGCGCCGGTCGGTCTGGACCGTCACGGAACCGCCCGCCGCCGCCGCGAGCCGCTCGCCCTCGGCCATGGCCTCGGGGTCCAGCTCGAAGCCCACGGGGTGCGCGACCACGACGTCCATGCCCAGCGACGACGCCGCCCACAATGCGGAGTGCGGCACCGCGAGGCCTTGCTGCTGCGGGTGTGGCGCCCAGCTCAGGACGAACCTCTTGCCCTGGGGCGAGCCCAGCTGGTCGCGGAGGGTCAGCGCATCGGCGAGGCCCTGGCACGGGTGGGCGTACGGCCCCTCCAGGTTCACCACGGGCACGCCGGCGTGGGCCGCGAACGCGCTGTGGATGGGCTGGCCCCGCTCCTGGGCGTACTTGCCCCGGGTGGGGTGGGCCCGCAACCCGATGGCGTCGGCGTACTGGCCCAGGGCTCCTGCGGCCTCCCGGACGTGCTCGGCGGCGTTGCCGTCCATGACGACCTCGTCCCCGAACTCCAACGTCCACATGGACGAGCTGGGGTTCAGGTCCAGGAACTCGGCGCCGAGCTTGCTGCAGGCCACAGCCATGGACGTGCGGGTCCGCAGCGACGGATCGAAGAACATGCCGGCGAACACCCGGCCGGCGAGGGGGCGCAAGCGCGCGAGCTCCCCCTCGTGCTCCCGAACCGCGATGGCCAGATCCAGCAGGGCGTCCTGCCCCTGGGCGCCGGGCTCGAGTCCGGTCAGCAGGTGGGCAGCACGGTTCGTGGGAGGCAGGCGCGAAAGGGCCGCGGCCACCGCCGCGGGCATCGAAGCCGTCATGGGAAGGAATCCAACTCGATGCGCCTCAGGCAGTGAGGCGCGCGTTGATCAGGGAACCACCTGGAAGGAGGCCACGTTGTTCGACTCGTTGAGCTCCTCGACGTCGCCGGCGTGATCCGCGAAGACGTACGACTGCCACCAGGACTCGGGCACCGACCGCACCGTGAGATCGAGGAAGGCCGTTTCGCCCGAGGGAATCGAGTCCACGGTCAACGACTCGTCGGGGTCGTCCCCCACCGCCGGCGGGAAGGTCGGATTGCTGAACACGCCCAGCTCGAACTCGCCCGACGGCTCGTCGCCGGTGTTCGTGATGTCGACGATGAAGAGCACCTGGTCCTGGGCCGACTGCACGAAGGCCTGCACGTAGCTGACCGACAGCTCGGGGCCGATGGACCCGCCGTCGGCGGAGACGTTGACGGAGTAGGGCCCGTGGACGTTGTTGTTCTCGCCGATGCTGCCTTCGGGAATGTTCGCGTAGGAGTCCAGGAGGATCCACGAGCTGTAGACGCCCGGGGCCACGCCCGCGGCCTCGATGTCGATCACCTTGGTCTCGCCGGGCTCCAGCAGATCGACGAACTGGTACGCGTCGCCCGTGGTCGGCGGCGGCGGCGGCGCCCCGGTGCGGTTGAGCCAGGAGTCGACCCAGAACGAGCTGGCGGGGCTGCCGCCGCTGTTCTTGAGCTCCAGCGAGTAGCGCACCACGTCGTCCAGCGCGACGACGGTCACGCCGACCAGGCGCACGTCGGCCTGCTCGATCGTCACGTCGCCGCCCACCACGGAGATCGTCGAGGGGCTTCCCTCGATGCCGCCGTCGGACGTGTCGAAGACGGCCACGATGTCGACGGTTCCCTCAGCCACGGCGTCGACCCGCCCGGTCGCGGTGATCGTCGCGACGCTCGGGTCCTCGGTGATCCACCGGACGCTGCCGGACACGTTGCCGCGGCTGCCGTCGGAGAAGCTGGCGTCGGCCTGCAGCTGCAGGCTCTCGCCCGCGTGCAGGGTCCCGGTCTCCGGCGACAGCACCAGCTCGTCGATGGTGGCCTCGGTCACCGAGACCTTCACCTGGTTCGACTCCAGGTCGAAGAAGGCGGCCTTGACCCGCGCAAAGCCGGTCCCGACGGTCACGCCCCGACCCTCCTGGTCGATGCTGGACGAGACCTCGACGACCGCGGTGTCGCTGGACGTCCAATCGACGGTGTCGGTGATGTCGCGGGTGGTCTGGTCGCTGTAGTAGCCAGTGGCCGTGAAGTGCAGCTCTTCGCCGACGGTCACCTTGGGGTCGTTGGGCGAAACCCCGATTCCGACCAGATTGGCCGGGAGCGTCCCCCCGGGGCCCGGCCCCGGCGGCGGCTCCCACCCTCCGGAACACGCAGACGCCGCCAGCCAGAGGGCCAACGGCGTCAACGTTCGGAGGATGCGGTTCAAGACCTGGAGTCTAGATGCCCGGGCGCGCTACGGCGAGGCCGCGGCGCGCCCGGAGCGCCCCCGCTACTCGCGGATCATGCCCTCGGGCAGGTAGTCCTTGAGGTCCGGGAAGTAGAGGTACCCGTTCTCCGAACGGCCCGAGCGGGCGGTGTTCGTGTAGGGGATCCAGGCGAAGTCGGGGTGGCCCGACTCGTTGTTGTCCCAGGCGCCCGAGATGATCTCGCCGGCGGGCGAGGCTTCCAGGGTGAAGGGCCAGTTGAAGCTGATGATGTCGGCGTTGTTGCCGCCCTCCTGGTCCCGGTCGAGGTGCTCGTAGCCGACGCCGTCGTTGCGCGTGTAGACGGTCAGGGCGCCGTCGAAGGTGCGCAGCGTAGTGCTGGCCTGCGTGATGATGCGGTCTTCGTTGCGGTTGAAGATGCCGCGGCCGATGCCCCGCACCGCGATGATGTCCTCGGGGTCCTGGAACGGGCCGTTGGCCTCGCGGAAGGCGATGATGCGGGTGGCGCGCACCGTGTTGATGCCCCACAGCTCCTTCAGCTCCTCGAGTCCGGCCACGTTGACGTTGATCTGGTCGCCCGTGGTGCCGTCGGTCGCGTTGCCAACGGTGGTCTCGGTCAGGTTCAGCGAGTACTTGAACGCCGGGTAGTTCCAGACCTGGTCGCCGGCCGTGGTGTCGAACACCAGCGGCACGCCGCGCTGCCCGATGTACGTCGACAGGATGTGGAGGACCGCCTTCGGCGACAGGTCGCTGATGTCGTCGTCCTCGCCGTTGTAGCGGCTGCCGTAGAAGCTGCTCAGCTGCGAGTAGTAGGTCTCCGACAGGAGGCCCTTCATGTCGCCGACGGTCAGCTCCATGCCGAACTCGTTGTCGTCCAGGCCGAGGTCCGAGTTGCCCTGCACCACCGTGTTGTAGTCGGCGGTGACGGTGTGGGACTCGCGAGGCTCGTTGGCGAGGATGGCGGCGGCGGCCCAGCCGTTGCAGTGGCCCCACCAGCCGGAGCCGGCCGGGGACCAGTGGTTCAGCATTTCCCAGGCGGGGCCGTACCACGGGTTGGAGCCGTAGAAGTTGCGGTTGGCCTGCTGCAGCAGCGCGAACTTGTCGAGGGGCGACAGGCTGTCGACCTCGAACTCGAAGCCCTGAAGCTCGTCGGCTTCTTCGGTTGCGCCGTTCCAGTTGGGGTCGGCCTGCAGGACGTACATGGGGTTGTCCGCGGTGCCGCGGTTGGCCATGCGGATCTGGCCGCCGTCGATGGCAGCGCGAACCGAGCCGTAGTAGGCGACGAGCTTGTCGACGAGGGCCTGCTGCTCGGTCTTGTACTCCTCCGCCTTGGCGTCGTAGTCGGTGCCTTCGCCGTTGCCGTCGCGGCGCAGGTTGCGCATCTCTTCGCCGAGGTTCTGCATGTTGCGGGCGTGCTCCGCGAACGCGTCGCGGCGGAGGTCCGACAGGGAGTCGAACGAGCTTCCGTTGTCGCTGGCGCCCTGCTGACCGAAGATCAGAGCGCCTTCGGACTGCCGCCACCAGGAGCCGGACCAGGGCTTGTACTGCTCACGCACCTCGAAGGTGTTGTCGCCGACCATGTCGTTGACGAACAGGGCATCGGAGATGTTGATGCTCTGCTTCAGCAGGTCGATGTACTCGACGTCTTCGCCGTCGTCGTGGTTGTCGAAGCCCAGGTCGTCGATCTCCGACGGGTCCATGAGGCGCGACTCGATCGACGGCGTGATGGACGTCGTCGCCCAGGGCATGCCGTCTTCCCAGGTCTCCGCGATGAGCGAGCCATCGATGGAGTTCTCGTAGACGACGTCGACGCCGGTCTCAGACGCGTTGGTGAAGTTCACCAGCTGGCCGTCCTCCAGGACGACGTCCTTGTTCTCGGCGGCGATGGGGAACGGCGGGATGAAGTGGGGGATGACCGACAGGTTCGTCTGCGACAGCGTGCTGAACGAACGGTTCATCTGGTCGTCGTCGACGGTGACCGCGTCCTTGATCCGCTGCCCGTCGTTGGCCGTGTAGAAGTACACGAGGCCAGCGAGGCGAAGGCGATCCTCGCGGACCACCATGTAGATCTTCGGGTCGGCTTCGAGGAGCTCGGACTCGAGGTTCATGGACGGGTTCAGCGACGCCTTGATGACCGTCAGGGGGCTCTCGGTGCCGCCCTTGACGTAGAACTCTTCGAAGTCGTCGCCGGCCGGGGGCACGAAGCCCTGGCGGATGATCTGGTAGCGCCACACGACCGGGTCGGTCCAGCGCTCGCCCAGCTCAACGGTCTCGGACACATCAGCGCCAGCCATCGCGTCGCTGCCGATGCCGCGGTCCGTCTTCACGTTGCCGAGGTTGTACTGCGTCTCCAGATGGAACTCCTGGTTCTGCAACCAGGCGGGACGGAGCGAGGGGCCATCGGCGACGGTGGCATCGCAGGCGACCAGGGAGAGTCCGGCCCAGGTCAGGACAGGCAGGCGTCGGAGCCAACGGCGAATGAGATTGCGGCGCATCGTAAAGCCTCCAGGAGCGGGCCCCGGATCAACGGGGAACTGCTCGGCTGCGCCTTCCGAGGGATGACGCGAGGCCGGAAATACTCCAGGCAGCGCGAGAAGTTAAGGACTATGTCAAGAAAAAGTACGGGGGCAACCGGGCCGCAACAGGCGGTGTGGGCGGCAGCACTGGTCACTGCAGTGACCGCCATCTGGCGGCCGCTCCGTCAGGGGGCGCCGGCCGAGAACTCGGTGCTGTAGGCGAAGTCGATGACCTCGGGCTCGTCGCCCTGGCCGACCCACGGGACCTCGGCCCAGTCGGCCATGTTGGACGGCGGCGTGTTGGGCTCGTCGTCCCGGAGCAGCGTCAGCTCGCCGTCGTCGTACGGCACCCGCAGCCGGGTGTAGACCGTGCGGTCGCCGCCGGCGGGGTGACCGGGGAAGCAGGTGTTGTTCGACTCGACGAGGTCCATGCGGAACCGCATGACCAGGGCCGACGCCTGCCGCTGGGTGACGTACGCCTCCGCGTCGACGTCCCAGCGGATGCCGCAGACGTAGTCGCCGTCGGACGTCCAGTAGTGCCGCGCTTCGCAGCCGGTCCAGGTGGCCTCGAACTCGGGGCCCCCGTCGCCGTAGTCGACGTCCAGGTCCGCATCGCCGGTGACCGCGGTCAAGTCCGAGCCCCCCGGCGAGGCCAGGTCGAGGCCGCAGAAGACGTCACCGCCAGCGATGGTCGCGTCGTCGTCGTCGGCCGCATCGTCGTCGTCAGACGGCGTCAGATCGTCGTCGTCGGACGCGTCGTCGTCATCGGACGAGGAGTCGTCGTCGTCCCGGATCGGGACCCAGCCCCCAAGGCGGAGGGTCCCGGTACACCCGGCGAGGATCAGCAACAGCCACAGCCAACGAGCGTTCCGCATGTCGCGACTATACCGAGGCCGTCGGGTCCCGCCCCCGGCCGAGCCAGGCCCGACTCGATCCGTCCTCACACGGACGTGCTCGCGCGCGCGGCATCCAATCGCAGGTCGTGCGCCGACTCAGCCCCCACGAGCCCGACGGCGACGGTCGCTTCCGGGAGGCCGTCAACGCAATCAAGAACCCCGCTCGGATCCCGGTTGACGCCCCCGGGCCTGCTCTGTATCTTCGCGCACCCTGAGTCTGAGACCGGGGCGCCGAGTGCGCCGCAGGTCAGCGGCTTCGGGTGTCGGTGGCACGGTCGTCACCGAAGGAGTTCGAGATGGTCAGCATCCGCCTGGCGCGCCACGGCAGCAAGCGCGCGCCCTTCTACCGCATCGTTGCGGCCGACAACCGCGCCCCGCGCGACGGCCGCTACATTGAGATCCTCGGTCACTACAACCCCGTCTCCGCCGACAAGGCGTTGGTGGTGAAGGCTGACCGGGTCGCGCACTGGATGTCCCACGGCGCCCAGCCGACGGACTCGGCCGCGCGTCTGCTCAAGCAGGCGGCCAAGGCCGCCGCTGCCGACCAGGCCTGAGCCGCTCCATGGGCAGCCTCGGTGACTTCCTGAGCTATGCCGTTCGCGGCGTGGTGACCAACGCCGACGCCGTCTCCGTCATGGAGGCGCGCGAGTCGGAGGACGGTCGACGCAAGCACGTCGAGTTCTCGGTCGACCTGGCCGACGACGACCGCGAGGCGTTGGAAGGCAACGAGACGCTGCTCGCAGCGCTCGAGACCATGCTCGACGCCGCGGCGTACAAGCGCCACCTCCGGGCTTCGTTCGCCCTGGCCGGAGCCAGCGACGATGCCGAAGAAGCCGACGAGGACTGAGCCCCCGTCGGGCTCTGCGCCCGGCACCCAGCTCGCCGCACCGCCTTCGGCGCCCGGCAAGCAGCTCATCCCCCCCCTCAAGAAGAAGCCGCGCAAGCCGCCGCGTCCAGGCCCTCGGGGTCTGGACTTGTTGGTGGTTCACGGGGATCGAGCCGTCGATCGCGACGACCTGATCTCCGTCGCGAAGATCGGGAAGGCGTGGGGCATCCGCGGCGACCTCGTCATTCGCCCGCACAACCCCGACAGCGACTACTCCTGGGCCGCCGACCTGCTGTGGCTGCAGGGCGAGGCCTTTCCGCTGGCTTGCGTCGGCGTGCACCGCTGGTCCGACAAGGGCAGCAAGGTGGTCGTGCAGTTCGACGGGATCGACAACCCCCAGGACGCCCGGGCGCTGACGCACCTGGAGATCATGGTTCCCCGGTCCGACCTGCCGGCTCCCGACGAGAACGAGATCTACGTCCACGAGCTCATGGGCATGGTCGTGGTCGACGAGGTCCGAGGCGAGCTCGGCGTCATCATCGACGTGTTCACCACCGCCGCCAACGACGTCTGGGTCATTCGCGGGGACGAGGAACACATGATCCCCGCGGTGCCGAGCATCGTCCTGGAGGTCGACCGCGACACCCGCCGGATCCGCGTCCACTACGAGTACCTCTAGTGCGCTTCGATGTGGTGACCGTCCTGCCCGAGCTGTTGACCAGCTACCTGGGCGGCGGCGTTCTGGGCCGCGCCATCGGCCAGGGCGTGGTCGAGGTCGGCACGGTGGACCTGCGGCAGCACGGCGTCGGCAAGCACCGCCAGATCGACGACTCTCCGTACGGCGGCGGCGACGGCATGGTGATGATGGCCGGCCCCGCCATCGAAGCCCTGGCCGAAGCCCGCGCCCGCACCTCCGGTCCCACCCACGTGGTGGCCCTGGGCCCTGGCGGCCGGCGCTTCACCCGCGACGTGGCTCGCGAGTACGCGGAGCTGCCCCATCTGGTTCTGTTCTGCGGTCGCTACGAAGGGCTGGATGAACGGATCTATGCCCACGTGGACGAAGAGCTGAGCCTCGGCGACTTCGTGCTGACGGGCGGCGAGCTGGCGGCGCTGGCGGTGATCGATGCCACGGCGCGCCTGAAGCCCGGCGTGCTGGGCAACGATGGCTCGGCGGTCAACGAGTCCTTCGAGCATGGCCTCCTGGAGCATCCCCAATACACCCGGCCCCGAGAGCACGGCGGCGCGACCGTGCCGGACATCCTCCTGTCCGGCGATCACGCGAAGATCGCGGCCTGGCGATTGCGGCAGTCGGTGCAGCGCACGGTCGAGCGGCGCCCAGACCTGCTGGAGCCTCGCAGCGAGTTGTTCCCTGAGGTGATCGAAATCGTAGAAGAACTGGATCCTCACAACCCATCCGTGTAGAAGGCGCGTCCGCGACCGTAGGTGGCTGGCCTCTTGTGGTCGGCCCCGGACGCAGAAGCACCTCAGAGGTACGACGATGAGCAAGATCCTTCAGGACATCGAAGCCGCCGCCATTGGCGACGCAGAGGCCGCCCGCTTCCGCGCCGGCGACACCGTTCGCGTTCACGTGCGGATCAAGGAAGGCCAGAAGGAGCGCATCCAGGTCTTCGAGGGCGTGGTCATTGCGTACAAGGCCAAGGGCCTCCGCACGACCATGACCGTTCGCAAGATCAGCTACGGCATCGGTGTCGAGCGTGTGTTCCCGCTGTACAGCCCCTCGATCGAGAAGGTCGAGTGGATGCGTCGCGGCAAGGTCCGCCGCGCGAAGCTGTACTACCTGCGTGAGCTGCGCGGCAAGAAGGCCCGTCTGGCCGAGGTCCGCAACGCGCAGGACCCGACCCGTCAGGCCAGCCACGGTTGAACCGGGCGGACCTGGGCAGCCGCGGCGAGGATCTCGCCGCCAAGTTTCTGACGAGCCGGGGCCATCTGGTCCTGGCTCGTCGGTTCCGGAACCGGCACGGCGAACTCGACCTCGTCACCCGCAGCGGCGACCACCTCTACTTCGTTGAGGTGAAGACGCGGTCCAGCGACCTGTTCGGCGGGCCGTTGCACGCCGTTACCGGCTGGCGAAAGCAGCAGCGTATGGCCCGGGTGGCCGAGCGATTCATCGCCGAGCGCCGCCTGCACCACCTCGTCCCCCACTTCGCGGTCGTCGCCCTCGAGCCTTCGGCCCAGGGCGCGACGCTGCAGTTCCTTCCGGACGCGTTCGATGCCGCATGTTGAACCCGGGATCCTGCACGTCGTCGCGACCCCCATCGGGAACCTCGAGGACATCACGCTGCGCGCCGCCCGCATCCTCGGCGCCGTCGACCGCGTCCTCGCCGAAGACACCCGCCACAGCAAGCGCCTGCTGAACCACCTGGGGCACAGCCCCCCGATGGTGAGCCTCAACGAGCACAACGAACGCGGTCGCGTGGACCTCGTCCTGGGCTGGCTCGGCGAGGGGCTCCACGTCGCGCTCATCTCCGACGCCGGCACCCCGGCCATCAGCGACCCTGGCTTCCCCCTCGTGCGCGCCGTCGCCGACGCGGGCTTCCGCGTCGTGCCCATCCCCGGCGCCTGCGCCTTTGTGGCCGCAGCCAGCGCCGCCGGCCTGCCCACGGACCGCCTCCACTTCCTGGGCTTCCTGCCCGGCAAGCCGGGCAAGCGCCGCCGGGCCTTGACCGAAGCCTTGGCCCTGCGCAGCACGACCCTGCTGTACGCGTCGCCCCACAAGCTGCCGGCAACGCTCAACGAGTTGGTCGAGATCGCCGGCGCCGACCGCCCCGCCGTCGTCTGCCGGGAGTTGACCAAGGTGCACGAGGAGTTCGACCGCGGGACCCTGGGCGAGCTTGCTGAGCGCTGGAGCAACCAACGGGTGCGCGGGGAGCTGACGGTGATCATCGCGCCCGCCCCGGAGGTCCGCCGCGAGAAGAAGAACAAGTACGCCGCCCAGCGGGACGCCGAGCAGGCGGAGCGCAACGGCTGACGGGATCGTCGGCCGATCGACGCGCCGCGAAGCCTGGCCGGACGGTCGCGCGAGGACCCCCTCGGACCGGCTCCTCGGGAGGCGGGACCCCGCCACGCTCAGACGCGGCGCCCCGAACTGGCCAGCCCCACAGGGCCCGATCCCCGTTCAACCCAGCAAATGCAACGATCCGCGCCCAAGCGGCGCCAGATCTGCGGATCCAGGTAGGAAGACGCTTGGTCGGTCCCCCACGCATCGTGTTAGCGTGGAAGTGAGCCTATTTCGCTCTCAGAGAACCGTTTCTCCGAAGACCGGAGGCCACGACGGAAGGTCGACGACAGAACTCAAGAAGAGAGGGTCAACGCCAGGAGGCACCGACCCGCAGAAGGACCTGCCAGTCCGCACTACACCACTCCAGGAAGGAACCGGTGATGCACACCTACTCTCGTTTCGGATTCTCCAAGGCCACGATGCTGACGGCCCTCGCCGCCATGGGCATCAGTTGCGCCGGCGCTGGCGATGACCTCCAGCGCGCCCAGGATCTCAACGCCGACGACCCCATGAGCTTCAGCCAGGAGGAGCGCGCGATGGCGGTCCTCGGGGCCCTCTTCGAGGGGCAGATTGCCGACGAGTCGGGCGAGTTCGCCCAGCTCTTCGACGCCGTCGTCGACGGCCTCGCGCCGCAGGCCCACGCCCAGACGGCGTGGAACCACTGCCTCGACGAGCCCATGCCCAGCTTCGTGAACATGTGGCACACGGGCGAATCGACGTCCGCCGGCTCCATGTACGACGCGCGCAGCCTCTACGCCAACAGCAGCTACTGCAACGACTCGTCGGGCCGGTCGCTCAACAACACGAACAACGACAAGTTCCGCACCCTGCAGCTGAACAACGTGGTCGTGACGTGCGACTGGGGCGAGCAGTACAACCTGACCGGCACGGGCGCCTTCCGCTCCCCCACCGAGCTCAGCCACGAGATCTTCGGCAACTTCGACCTGGGTGTCGGCAACGCCGCCAGCAACTACGACTGCTCGATGTACGTGGGCGGCAACGCCGACGACAACGGGGAGCTCCAGGCGGCGCCCCTCGCCGGCGTCTGCAACAGCGCCGACGGCTCCATGTGGACGGACTTCAACGCGGTCAACGCCGCGGGCAGCTGCGTCGTCACCTCCGGCCAGCTCGCCGACGGCGCTGAGCCGGTCGCGGTCTGCGGCGCCGACGACTCCGCCTTCGCCCTGGACACGGTCGGCTTCGACGGCACCGGTTCCTACGACCCCGACGGAGACGCTCTGAGCTACTCCTGGGCCCTGAACCGGCCGGACGGCTCGGCCGCCGCGTTCCTGGACCCGACGCTCGACGCCCCGGACCTGATGATGGACCTGGCCGGCAGCTACAGCGCGACCCTGACCGTCACGGAGCCGGGCGGCAAGAGCGCATCCTGCACCCAGGCCTACACGGCCGCCTCCTACGAGGACTTCCGCGTCGAGCTCTGGTGGGACAACGCCGACGACTTCGACATCCACCTGCTCGAGCCCGCCGGCCACCCCGGCAGCAACTCCCCGCGCACCAGCGGCGACTGCTACTACGCCAACTGCCAGGCGGCCTGGAACCAGAACCTGGACTGGTCTGTGCCCGGCTACAGCAACGACGACCCGCGCCTCGACCTCGACGACATCTGGGCGCTCGGGCCGGAGAACACCAACATCCAGGAGCCGGCCACGGGCGACTACGCCGGCACCTACACCTACTTCATCCACGACTACCCGAGCACCGCGAAGTACTGGGGCACGAACACGGCCCACTCCCGCATCTACGTCAACGGGGTCGTCGTGAAGGAGTACTCCTCGCTCATCACCGGTGAGAACGCCGACTACTACGTCGCCCAGATTTCCTGGCCGAGCGGAGTGGTCAGCGACTGCAACGGGCTGAGCGGCTGCTGATTCGACTGAGACTCTCGCTCCGAAGCGAGTGACTGGCAGGGAGCTCCGGTTCGCAATGCGAGCCGGGGCTTCTGCCGTTCTGGCGTGGGAGGAAGCCGAACGCCGGACCGCCCCCGTGCCCGCCGCGACCCCGTCGGTGGAGTAGACTGCGCGCCCGTGGGAGACACCCCCGAACACCGCATCCTCGTCGTCGACGACGAGCGCAACATCCGCCGCGTCCTCCAGGCCTTGCTGGAGGGCGACGGGTATGCCGTGGACGCCGCCAGCGACGGCGACGAGGCCCGCGCCAAGATCCGCAAGGCGCGTCCCCCCTACGACGTCGTGTTGTCGGACCTGCGGATGCCCAACTGCGACGGACTGCAGCTGCTCCGCTGGGCCGCCGCCCACCAGCCCGACACCCCGGTGGTGATGCTGACCGCCCACGGCACCGTCGACACCGCGGTGCAGGCCATGCGCGAAGGCGCCTTCGACTTCATCACGAAGCCCTTCGAAGAGGCGGACCTGCAAGAGGTCATCGGCAAGGCCCTGGCCCACCGGGAAGCCAACCGGTCCCGGGCCTACCAACCGCTGGACGGCGACGACGACAGCTCCTGGCGCCCCGTGGACCCCGACCGCGCCACTGAGGTGCTCAGCTCCATCGTCGGCGTGTCGCCGCCCATGCAGCAGGTGTTCGCGACCATGCGCAAGGTCGCGCCATCGCCCACGAACATCCTCATTCGGGGGGAGTCCGGCACCGGCAAGGAGCTGGTCGCCAACGCCATCCACCGGCTGTCCGACCGGCACGCCGGCCCGTTCGTCGCCGTGAACTGCACCGCCATCCCCGAGTCCCTCTTCGAGTCCGAGCTCTTCGGTCACGAGAAAGGCGCGTTCACGGGCGCCCACAAGGCACGGCCGGGTCGCTTCGAGCTGGCCGACGGCGGCACGATCTTCCTCGACGAGATCGGCGAGCTGCCGTTGGCGATGCAGGTCAAGCTGCTGCGCGTGCTGCAGGAGCGAACGCTGGAGCGTGTGGGCGGCACCCGCACCCAGACCATCGACGTGCGGCTGGTCGCGGCGACGAACGCCCCCCTGGAAGCCATGGTCGAGCAAGGCAGCTTCCGCGAAGACCTCTTCTACCGACTCAACGTGGTGCCGGTCTCCTTGCCCCCGCTGCGCGACCGCCCCGACGACATCCCCGTCCTCGCCGAGCACTTCCTCGAGAAGTTCTGCCTGCGCATGGGGAGGCCTCCCCTGGCCCTCGGCGAGGCGGCTCGGGACGCGATCATGGGGCTGCCGTGGCCGGGCAACATCCGGCAGCTCGAGAACATCATGGAGCGCCTTGTGCTGCTGGCCGAGGGCGACACCATCGACCTGAGCGACCTGCCCGCGGAGCTCGGTGGCAGCCCCGCGGCGACCCCGGTACCGGCGCCGCCGGGCGTCGACACGGTGCGGGACGAGCCCATGCCCGAGGGCAAGCTCAAGGACATCGTGAAGTCCCACACCCAGCAGCTCGAGCGCGACTTGATCGCCCGGGCGCTGGACCAGGACGGGTGGAACGTGACTCACGCAGCGCGGCGGCTTGGGCTGTCGCGCAAGGGCCTTCAGTTGAAGATGAAGGACCTGGGGCTGCGGCAGACGGAGGCGGAGACATGAGGCTCTTGATCGCAGCGGCGCTGCTGCTCCCCTCCCTGGGAGTCGCGGCCACCCGCACCGAAACCCCGCCGATGCTGCGGGGCGACATCGACATCGGCTACGCCGGCGGCATCGACTTCGTGCAGCTGCGAGACCGCGTCGACAGCGACTTCGTGCTGAGCTCCGTCGGCAGCTACCTGCGCCAGGCGCACGGCGTCGATGTGGCCGGCCGCTTCAGCGTCTACCACGGGATTTCGCTGGAACTGGGCCTGCCGGTGACCATCTTCGACCGCAACGCCTGGACCCGCCCGCGCACCTTCCGCTGGGACCCCGACCACGAGCAGCCGACCCTCGTCGGCGGCCGCGAGGTGTCGGGCACCAGCGTCGAGGGACGCAGCGCCGGTCGCGTGCACGCGGGCCCCCGGGAGCTGTCCTTCGGGTTTCGGGTCGTGCCCTTCGCCCAGAGCGGCCTCCCCGGTCGGCAGGCGCCCGCATCGCTGGCCATCGACGTCCGTGCGCTGTTCCCCACCGGCGGCAACCACGACGTCGTCCGCGACGACGGATCGGCCGGCCCCGGCGACGGCGGCATGGGCCTGAACCTGGGCCTCACCGCGGCGCGACGCATGGGGCCCGTCGAACCCTGGATCAGCGGGCACTGGCGGATGATGGCGCCCTACCGCGTCGTGCTCGCCGGCGCCGACGGCAACCCGCTGCCCGGCGACGGCGACGACAACCGCTACGCCCTGGACCCCGCCGACGAAGTCCGCCTGCGCGCCGGCGTTCAATTGAACGCTCAGGAAAACCTCAGCGACGACACCGCGATCACCATCGATGTGAGCCTGGGCGTGACCTACCGCGGTCCCGACGAGGTGAGCAGCGGCACCCGATTGCCCGTGCCGCTCGATGCAACGCTTGGGCACCCTGCGGTGACTGGAGAGCACGTGATCGTGGACGGCGCCCTGCAGATGCGATTCCGCCCCAAGGCGGCGATCGAGCTGGTGGCCGACCTCGGCGGCGGGTGGATCGCCCCGCACACGTTGGAGCAGGTGTCCGATGACGCCTACTCCGTGCGAACCGGCGCGGGCTCATTCCGCGCGCGCTTCGGCCTCGGCACGCGGATTCGGATTCGATAGGAAGACATGACTCGCTGGCTCCCGCTCCTGGCCCTCCTCGTCGCCTGCTCGCCGCGCAACGGCCTGCAGCCGTTGTCCGACGACGACGACTCCGCCGACAGCGACGACTGCAGCACCTTCGACAACGCCTGGCCGGCGCTGACCGAGGAGTTTGCGGAGTACGAGGGCACGGGGGTCCAGCCCGGCGACCTGCTCTTCAACTTCAAGCTCAACGACCAGAACGGCGACCGCATGTGCCTGGCCCAGATGCTGGGGCAGCCGCTCATCGTCGACGCCAGCACCCGCTGGTGCGGGCCCTGCAACGAGGCCGCGGCCGAGTCCATGGAGCTGCTCGAGGTGCTGCACGGGATCGGCCAGTCCACGATCATCACGCTCATGGTCCAGGACTTCACCGGCTCGCCGGCGCGGCCCGCCGACATCGACTGGTGGGTGAACGAGTACGGCATCGAGGGCTACCCGGTCGTGCTGGACGAAGACGAGGCCACCGCCGACGTCTGGCAGACCGGCGGCGCCTACCCGCTGTTCTACTTCGTCCGCCCCGACGGCACGATCGACCAGCGCCTGTCCCGCAAGCCCGACGAGGGCGAGATCATCGACTTCGTGTCGTCTGTGCACGGGGGCTGACCGAATCGACCTGAATGGACGCCCCGCGCGGTCCGTCCATCCTGTGACAATCCCCGGCCCTCGCAGTAGCGTTGCGCCGCCCCGACAGACGAACTGCCAGCTTGCTCCCGGAGCCAACCATGCGCCCCCTCGCCGCCCTCTTCGCCGTCCTGCTGCTCGCCTCCCCCGCCGTGGCCGCTGAGCCCGCCGGCGACTTCACGCTGCCGGACCTGTCGGGCACGCCGACGAGCCTGAGCGACCACCTCGGCAAGAAAGTGATCCTCATCAACTTCTGGGCCACCTGGTGCGCGCCGTGCCTCAAGGAGATGCCGGAGCTGAACAAGCTGCAGCAGGAGCTGGGCGAGAACCTGCAGGTCATCAGCATCACGACCGACGATCCGAAGGACGCGGCGAAGGCCAAGGCCATCGTGCGGCGCATGAAGTACGAGGGCCTGGTCCTGCACGACGCGGAGACGCGCGTGGTCAGCACCTACAACCCCAACAAGGACATGCCCTTCACGATCATCATCGGCAAGGACAAGCAGATCCACCACAAGAAGAAGGGCTTCACCGCGGGTGACGAGGAGAAGCTCAAGCACTGGATCGAAGAACTCATCAAGGGGTAGAGCCCATGGCGCCGGCGGCGCGTGTTTCGAGTCTGGTTCTGCTGATCTGCGCCCTGGTTCCGGCCGGGGCGCAGGCCGTTCAGTTGGGTGAGGCGAAGCCTGGATCGGCGCTCTCGGGCGCCAAGCTGCAGGTCGTTCAGAGCCTGTACTACAAGTACAACTTCTTCCTGGACGAGGACCCCGACGACGACGTCGAGGCGCCGTTCGGCTTCCACGAGTTCGTGAGCCGGACCTACGCCGACTTCCAGATCAAGCAGTGGTCCGTGGGCGCGCAGATGGACTGGGTCGCCGTGACCCCCAACTGCAGCCAGACCCAGTTCCAGCAGAAGTTCTCCGACCGCTTCGGCGACGCCGCGTGCAGCAGCCCGAACCCGATCCTGGGCAGCGGGACCAACGAGTGGGGCCCCATGGCCCTGGACCACTTCCTGTTCCAGCTGGAGAAGGCCTGGGTCCGCTACCGCGGCAAGAACGTGCAGTTCGGGCTGGGGGACTTCTCCATCGCCCTGGGCCGCGGCCTGACGCTGTCCATGACGCGCAAGCCGGAGATCGACCTCGACAACACGCTGCGCGGCGCGCGGTTCGACGTGCTCACGAAGCCGTTCGACATGACGTTGATGGCGGGCATCACGAACCCGCAGGACGTGTCCATGGAGCTGCGGAACCTGCTCATCAAGCCCGAGCCGTTCCACCTCATCGCCGGCGGCCGGGTGAAGGTGCGGCCGGCCCCCGGGATGGAGGTCACGGTCCACGGCCTGGGCATCGACCTGGAAGACCCCGAGCACAAGAATGGCGCGATCGGCGGCACGTTCAGCGCCAGCAACCTCGCCGACGGGACGCTGGACCTGTTCATCGAAGGCGACGGCTTCTTCTACGGCGGGCGCGAGGTCGGCGACGAGATCCCGCCGACGGGCCACGCCTTGTACGGCGTCGCCACGGCGTACCTGGGGGCGCTGACCTTGCAGCTGGAAGGCAAGCGCTACAAGGACGCGATGCACAACATCCAGCCGGGCCCGGTGGTGCCGCTGCAGTACAACCTGCCGCCGAGCCTCGAGCACGAGCCGTCGGTCACCGAGGACATCAACAAGTCGATCCTGTCCAACGACATCACCGGCCTGCGCCTGCGCGGCGATGTGTGGCTGCTGAGCTCGGACACGACGATCACGGCCGACTTCGCGACCCACTGGGAAGGCCAGCCGCACCCAGGGTTCTCGGGGCAGCGCGAGTTCATCATCCACCCCACGTTGGGCATCGATCAGCCCCTGCACCTGGGCAAGGACAAGCCCGTCGAGCTGCACATCGCCGCCGACGTCGGCTACCGACACGACTTCCCGGTCCGCTTCAAGGAGCGCAACGTCCCCGACCGGGTCGCCACCCGCGACGGCTGGGAGACCGAGTTCCTGCCGATGGCCGGGGTGCTGCATTACCGGGTCGACGTCGGCGTGACCGCCGGCATCCACAGCGTGGAGCTGGTCAGCACCTACCGACGCCAGCACCGCACCCTGGCCGAAGAGGTCTGCTGGGAGCGCAACGGCACCACCCACTGCGACATGGACGACGGCTGGATCGCGCTGGAGAACAGCCTCTCGTACACGCTCATGGGCAAGTACACGGCCGCGCTCAACGTCGACTACACCGACGACATCCGGGTCCAGGCCATCA
>Ga0055584_100000881_pt1 | contig 28897 bp, 22 predicted proteins | sample OSDHelmetaG_FD_58716 | JGI IMG/M metagenome (GOLD analysis project Ga0055584, IMG submission 58716) | Pelagic marine sediment microbial communities from the LTER site Helgoland, North Sea, for post-phytoplankton bloom and carbon turnover... | ecosystem: Environmental > Aquatic > Marine >... | reverse complement strand
CTCCGGCGCGCTTCTCGATGATGAGCGGCCGGCTCAACTCTGCGATCGGGGCCTACGACAACGCCTCGGAGTTCGCCGCCGGCGTCCCGACGTTCGCGCACTACCTCCGTGCCGGCGGCTACCAGACGACGCTCGTCGGCAAGATGCACTTCGTCGGCCCCGATCAGCTCCACGGCTACGAGGAGCGGCTCACCACCGACATCTACCCGGCCGACTTCGGGTGGACGCCGAACTGGGACGACCCCGACGGCCGGTTCGACTGGTGGTTCCACAACATGGACAGCGTCGTCGGCGCCGGTGTCGCCGACGCGTCGAACCAGCTCGACTACGACGACGAGGTCGGCTTCCGGGCGGTGCGCAAGCTGCGCGACCTGGCTCGCACGAACGACCCCCGGCCCTGGCACCTCACCGTGTCGTTCACGCACCCGCACGACCCCTACGTCGCGCGGCAGGAGTTCTGGGACCTGTACGACGACGTCGAGATCCCGTTGCCGTCGACGCCCGAACTGCCGGCCGCCGCGACCGACCCGCACAGTGTTCGATTGCGGCACGTGATCGCGGCCGACGTCACCGACGTGACCGACGAGCAGGTCAGGGCCGCTCGGCGGGCGTACTTCGCGAACATCTCCTACGTCGATCGGTGGCTCGGCGAGCTCCGCCGAACGCTCGAACGGCACGACATGGGCGACGACACGGTTGTGATCTTCACGTCCGATCACGGCGACATGCTGGGCGAACGCGGGCTCTGGTACAAGATGAGCTTCTTCGAGCACAGCGCTCGCATCCCGTTCGTGGTCCACGCACCCCGACGCTTCCCACCGGGACGGGTGGCAACGCCGATCACGTTGACGGACGTGGCGCCGACCCTGCTCGACCTCGGTACGGTGCCCGTTCCCGAGCAGTTCGACGGAGTCTCGGTCCTCCCGTTCGTGGCCACGCCCGAGCCGAACCGCACCGTGGTGGGGGAGTTCCTCGGCGAGGGGGCCGTCGCGCCGATCTTCATGATCCGACGCGATGACTGGAAGTACGTGTGGTCGCAGCGGGATCCACCGCAGCTCTACGACCTCGCCCGTGACCCGGCCGAGCTCGTGAACCTGGCCGGATCACCCGAGCACCACGACGTGGCGGCCGAGTTCGAGCGGGAGGTACACGAACGTTGGGATGTCGGTGCGATCGACACCGACGTCCGCGCGAACCAGCGCGCCCGTGCCGACGTCGACCGAGCGCTGCGCCAGGGCCGCTATCGGGCCTGGGACTTCCAGCCGTCGACCGATGCGTCAGAGCAGTACATGCGCAACCACCTCGATCTGAACGACGTCGAGAGCGGCCGACGCGCGTAGGCGTCAACCGCCGCCGAGCCGCTTCACGAGCACGTGTTCGTCGTAGACGAGCCGGCCGTGTTCGTTGTGCAGCACTCGGTCGGTCATCGACCACCCGGCGGACCGGTACAAACGGATCGCCGGTTCGTTGCCGACCATCGTGTGCAACTCGACGTCGACATGGCCGCCGCCGGCGAGCATCTCCTCACCCTCGGCGAGGAGCCGGCGACCGAGTCCGAGGCCCTGGTGGTCGGGGTCGATGAAGAGGTGGACCAACTCGTTGCCGCTGACGGTGACGTGTCCGACCGCAGTGCCGTCCACGTCGACGACCTTGGTGACGAACCCGGACCCCTCGCCGAGCCATTCGCGGAACGTCTCGACCCGGCCTCGATCGTCGAGTCCGTCGTAGCTGCCGCTGCGAAGCAGTGGCGCGAACGTGATTCGGGCTGCGCGGCGCTGGTATGCGGCGATGGTCGTCGCATCGTCGATGCTCCCGGGCCGGATCGTGGGGTGGGCACTCATCGGGGAAGTCTGCACCCGTGTCGAGCGGTCCGTGACCCGCGCTCCCGTTCCACCGAGTGGAGGTGCCGGTGCCGTCGGTCCGTAGCCTGTCGCGGTGACCGGTGTCGTGACTCCTCCCGAGGTGGGCAGCCGGGCCCGGCTCGAACCGGGCTCGAAGGCGTTCATCGCCGTCCTGGCCGCGTGCATGGCGGTCACCGCACTCGCGATCGACTCTGCGTTGCCGGCGTTCGGGGAGATCAGGACGGCGTTCGGCCTGGCCGACGACGCCACGTCCGTGACCGGCATCATCACCTTCTTCTTCATCGGTTCCTCGCTCGGGCTGTTGCCTGCCGGGCTGCTCGCCGACCGGTTCGGTCGTCGAGCGGTGATGTGGGGTGGGCTGGTGCTGTACGTGTTCGGGGCCATCCTCTCGATCTTCGCTCCGTCGCTCACGGTCATGTTCGTTGCCCGCTTCATCTGGGGTCTCGGGTCGGCCGGGCCACGCGTCGCCGCGATGGCGATGGTGCGCGACTCGTACGAGGGCGAGCAGATGGCCAAGCAGATGTCGATGATCATGGCGGTGTTCATCCTGGTGCCGACCTTTGCGCCGGCGCTGGCCGCCGGCATCCTCGTGATCGGGCCGTGGCAAGCCGTGTTCTGGGCCTGTGCGGCGGTCGCCGTCGTCGTGGGTGGGTCGGTGTCGCTCCTCCCCGAGACGCTGGCCGACGACCAGCGCCGCACGCTGGCCGTTCGAGATGTCGGACGCGGTCTGCGCACGATCTTCGCGACACCGGGAACGGTGGCGTACCTTCTGTCGCTCACGGCGCTGTTCGGCGTGTTCCTGTCGTATCTCGCCAGCTCGGAGATCATCCTCGACCAGGTCTTCGACCTCGAACAGTGGTTCCCGCTGTTCTTCGGTGGCATCGCCATCATCATGGGCGCGGCGATGTTCCTCAACGGCAGGATCGTCGAGCGGCTCGGACTGGAGACGATCATCCGCGCCGGCTTCACGGCCAATCTGGTGTCCGGTCTGGTGCTCCTCGTAGTGGCGTTGGCGACGGCTGGTGAGCCACCTTTCTGGTTGTTCTTCGTGCTGCTCTCGGCGGTGCTGTTCTTCCAACAGATGCTGATCCCGAACCTCAATGCCGCGGCGATGCGACCGCTCGGCGCCGTCGCCGGAACCGCGGCCGCGTTGCTGGGCATGATTCCCGGCGTGCTCGGTGCCGTCATCGGCGGCGCCATCGACCGACAGTTCGACGGCACGATCACGCCGCTCTCGATCGGCTTCGTCGTCTCGTCGACGGTTGCGTTCGGTTCGTGGCGCTGGGCCTCGTCGGTCGAGCGGACGGCGACCCCGGCGCCGGTCGACATCGCATAGCCCGGCGACCCGTATCGGGTGGGCGGCGGTTCCTGTCCCCGCTCAGTCCGGTCGTCGCGGCGTCGGATCGCGGTACGACACCAGCGCGACGACCTGCAGCGCGGTCGCGATCACGAGCAGCGTCGTGTAGCTGCCCGTCGCATCGATGGTGAATCCGAGAGCGAACGGGCCGATCGCACTGGCGAACCCGGTCACGACCTGCTGCATGCCGAGCAGCGTGCCGATCCGCCGTTGCCCGTACAACTCGGCGGAGTAGAGCCCCTGGAGCGGTGAGACCGAACCGAACGCCACGCCCGTCAGCACCACGAACAACCACACCCACACGATGGAGCCGGCGGCGATGAGAGCCAGCGTGCCGAGGATCATCGTCACGTACGTGAGGCGGAGCGCGTTGACCACGCCGACCCGCGACGTCACGGTGGCTGCCGCCGCCCGACCCGGGAGCGAGAGGAAGCCTCGGATACCTGCCAGCGTCGACGCGACCCCGAGCGAGACGCCGGTGGCCTCGATCGCTCCGACGTGGTGGACCTGGACGGCCACCAGGCCGGCCATGGCAGCCGAGCTCGCGAGCAACCAGCGCCGGACGAGCGGGGACCCTACTGCGGAGCGCACGTCGCCGAAACCGTGCCCATCGCTCCCCGCCGGTGGTTCGGCGAGCACCCGTCGGTCGCCCCGCACCCAGATCAGGGCCGGGATCGTGCAGATGATCATGAAACCGACCATCGCCCGGATCGCAGCGCGCCACCCCCAGGCCTCCACGAACAGCCCGGCCAGCGGGAACGCGATCGGAGAGGCGAGCCCGCCGATCACCGTCAGCCAGGTATAGGCGCGTGGCCGATCTGCCGATGTGGTGATGCGGGCCGTGACGGCCATCGTGGCGCTGTAGTGGAGACCGGCGGATGCGATCGCGCCGCCGGTGCCCCAGGCGGCCACGAATTGCCACGCTCGATCGGCGGTCGAGCTCAGCGCGAGCAATCCCGAACCGACGATCAAGGCGATCAGCATCACCGGCTGCGCACCGATGCGATCCAGCATCCTGCCGGCGCCGAGCGACATGAGGCCGCCCAGGACCGTCGCGATCGCGAAGGCAGCCGAGATGGAGGCACTCGACCACCCGGTGTCGTCGCGGATGGGTGAGACGAACGCGCCGAAGCCGTACAGGATCAGCCCGAAGGCGCCGATCGTGACGAACCCCAGGAGCACGACCTGCAGTCGCCAGGGTGCCGGCCCCGACGGTGCGGCCGCGTCGTTCACGAGCGGACCAGCTCCGAGAGCACCTCGGGCCGGATCCTCCACTCGACGTAGACCATGAGCAGGCCGGCGACGACCATGATGCCGCCGCCGACCAGACCGAGTGCCGCCGGTGAGATCGCGTACATGGCGCCGCCGATCAGCGGGCCCAGCACACGACCGGCGGCCATGATCGACTGAGCGTCACCCGCGCGCTCTTCGGGGTACTTCGACCGCTCCGCGAGCAGTGAGAAGGCGCCCGGGGTGCCCATCCAGAAACAGAACCCCCAGAGAGGGAGCGCGATCCAGAACGCGACCGGGGAGTTCAGGGTGCCGACCGTGACCGCGCAGAGGCCGGTCAAGATCATCCATCCGCCCGGCAGTTTTCGCTTCCCCCGGTAGCGCGCCGAGGGCACGCTCGCGAGTGCGTTGAGCGAGAACACGAGCGACACGGCGAACGCGGTGAGCCCGACGTCGTCCTGACCGATGACCCCGGCGAACACGAACACGGCCGAGCCCCCGCACGTGATCATGCCCAGTGCGAGCAGGATCGCGGCGGCCGCCCGAGTCGGTCGGTTGCGTGTCTGCTTCGGTCGGGCGGCAGCGTGGAGCCGTGTGGTCCGAATGAAGAAGAGTGGCACCAGGTGCAGCGCCGCGAGCCCGTAGAACAGGGCGTCGGATCCCGACCGGTCGATCACGGTCGCGATGATCGGTGCGCTGATCGTTCCGACGAGCGGGCCGATCACCGCGACGTCGCCGACCTTCTCGTCGTCGCCGAACACCTCGGCCCAGGCGATCCACGCGATCAGTCCCAGCGAGACGCCACTCACGACCCGGGTGCCCACGAGGAACGAGAACCAGGGCGCCCATCCGGAGGCGAGGTTCGCCACGGCGCCCAGCAGCACGGCGATCACGAGCATCCGGCGGCGGGCCCGCAGGTACCGCCCGGCGGCCCACGTCGTGAGACCGAAGCCGGCGAGCTGGGCTGTCGAGATGATGCCGACCGAGCTGACGCTGACCCCCTGGTCGACAGAGACACCGCGAACGAGGAACGGCGTCGCGGAGAAGACGATCGTGCTGACCGCTGTCGCCGTGAGTACCCCGGCGGCCACCTTCGGCCGCAGCGTCTGGATGACGCGAACCGGTGCCTGCAGCATGGGCTACGCCGCGTCGGTGCGTTCGGCGCGCATCTCGTCGAGCGCGGCGGCGATGACCGCCCGCGTCCGGTCGCGTAGGACGGGGACGTCGGCGTTGGTCAGGCCGTCGGTCGGGATCGGGTCGAGGATGCGGACTTCGGCGCGGCTCGATCCGAACCGCCAGTCGTGCTTGATGAGCGCATCTCGGGTGCCGAGCACCGCGAGCGGGATGACCGGAAGTCCCGTCTGGATCGCGATCCGGAACGCACCGTCCCGGAACTCAGCGAGCTCGCCCGACTTCGACCGCGTGCCCTCGGGAAAGATCATCACCGACACGTTCTTGCCGAGCCGGTCCTTCGTGTCGAGCAACGCCTGTGCACTCGCCTTCTTGTCGCCCCGGACGAGTCTGATGTCGCCGGCGAGCCACATCATCCACCCGACGAACGGGATCTTGAAGAACTCGCTCTTGCTCATCCACTTCATCTCGAACGGCAGATGTGAGATCAGCAGGATGTCGACGAAGCTCTCGTGGTTGGCGACCACGACGTAGGGGTGCCGGGGGTCGTCGGGGACGTCGCCGGTGACGGTGAACTTCCACAGCGGGTTGAGTTGCTGGTGCACGACGGCGAGCTTCCGGAACAGGTAGCCGGCGTGGTATCGGCCCGGGTCGAACGGTGCCGTGACGAGTCGGGTGACGGCGACCATCGGGGTGAACACGACGACCAGCACGCCGAGCACGATCCACGCCCAGACGCTCAGCACCGTGCGCGCGGCCGTGGTCCGCATCAGTCGTGACACGGATGCGAGTGTAGGAGTTCGGCCGTGCCCGGTCGCCGTTGGGTCGGGCGGACTGCCTCCAGCCGTTCATTCCGCGGCGCCTGGAACGACCGCTGTGATCACACGGGATCGATCAGGGTTCCCGATCCCATGAGTCGGCCTCTGCCAACTCGTCGAGACGCCGACGCGTGAGCTCGATGTCTCCATCGTCGTAGACGGCGTTGTACCCGAGATGACTGTCGTCGACGCCGACCACGGTCACGACGGACACTCTCGTCATCCCCGACCCACTGCGGAACAGGACCGTCTGGTGGACGTCATGGTGACGTCCACTGCTGGGCGAGCCGGGACGCCGGGTTGTCCGCCGACGTCGGCGACTGGCCGTGCGCGGTCGTGCCCGTCAGCTCGCCGAATCGGCGTCGGGCTTCGTCGAGTTGCTCCGGGTCGAACACGTCGACGCGGGACACGGCTCCGTGTCGGTGCTCCATCGTGTGCAGGGCGTGCCAGACGAAGTCGTCGTCGTGACGGTCGAAGACGACTTCGTAGAGCGCCGACGAATCGTTCCACGCCAGGTATCTCGTGATGATCATGTCGGAGGGCGTGATGAACTGTGCTGATTCGACAAAGGCATCCAGCCGTCGTTCGCCGAGACCGCCCGGCCGATGATCGACGGTGACGAAGTCGTCGGCGAACGGGAGGTGGTCGAGGTCGATGCCCTGCGACGCGAACGCGGATCGGCTCGCCGATGCCAGGGCGGCGAGTTCGGGGGAGCCGGATCCGAACTCCACCCACAGCTGGTCGAACTCGTCCATCGCCTGGCTCAGCTGTGTCTCGTCGAACCAGACCAGTTCGATCACGAGCCCGTTCTCGATCCGCAGGACGAGCAAGCGCTCCGACACCGCGTCGGCGGGTCCGGTGATGACCCGGGCGAGGGTCAGGTCGTCGCCCCGAGTCGCGAGCAGGGCGATTCGCACCGAGCCGCCGGTCGCAGCGATCGCTGCGATCTGGTCGAGATGGCCGTCGATGTCCAGCGTCTCGGCGACTCCGAGCAGGCTCGTGCGGAGGTGGCTCGCGAAGTGTGGATGGAGAAGTCCGCGTTGCCGCCCGACGTCTCCGCACTCGAACGCGTCTCGGAACTGCTCGCCGATGTCCCACGCACGGTTGCCCGGCACAGCGGTTGTCGCTTCATCCGGCCGTTCGACCAGTTCCCCGAATCGGGCGAGTGCGTGGTCGCGATCGGAGATGTCGAACTGCTCCCAGCGGGTGACGCGCTCGCCGTCGTGCTGGTTGATGAGGTACAGATCCCACGACGCGCCGTCACGCTTCGACGTCATCCCGGTCCGGACCAGCGAGATGCCGTCCTCGATCGCGAGATACTCGACGAACCCGTGCGCGGTCACGTTGCCCACGAGCGATCGCGTCGACTCGAGATACTCGCTCCGGCTCCGCAGTCCCATGCCCATCTCGCGGTGATCGATGACCTCGAATCGAGATGCGTAGAGCGCGGCGTACTCCTCGAACGGGCCGTTCGACAGCCCAGCCCCGATGGCGGTTGCCAGCGGGTCGATGCGTCCGCCGAGGCTCACCCACTGCCGGTCGAGCTCGTCATAGGCTTCCGCGAGCTGATCCGAACCGAACCAGTCCGTTCGATCGATGAGACCGTCACGTACGCGAACCACGAAGTGTGTGACCGTCGACGCCGGCCCGTCATCGACCTGACCCTTGGCGAGGACGAGTTCGTCGCCGCGGGTCGCGACCAGCGCGGGGCTGGTGTCGGTCGAGGCGATCAGCGCCGACACGTGCCCGTCGGTCGTCGCCGCGCGATCCGTCGGGCGCAGCGGATCGTGCCACCTGTATTCGTACCCCTCGCCCAGCCATGTTCGGGCTCGGTGGCCGTCACCAGCTCGGAGCTCGGCATCGAAACGGAGGAAGATGCCCCAGGCGGGATGGATCCATTCGTCGACGACCGGCTCGTCGGGCGACGGGTGGGATGACGGCAGAGCCTGCGTCGTGAGCCCGGTCACGCCCTTGGTCTCGAGCAGGCCCCTTGCCGCCTCCCAGTGTCGTCTGGTCGCCGGAACGTCACCCCGCTGTTCGTCGACCCTCGCGGCAGACCGCAGGGCGAGCGCACGATCGAGCGTGATGTCGGTCGGCTCGGCGATGTCGAGCGCTGCGTCGGCCAGCTGACGCGCCTCGTCGTGTCGACCTTGCCGAGCACGGACTTCGGCCAGCACCGCGCGGCTGCCGATTGCGGTCTGGAGATTCTGACCCGCCGACTCCAGGGCTGCAGCGGCGAGTTCGTCGGCTTCGTCGATCCGACCCTGGCGGAGCAGCGACCGAGCCAGCCACGATGCGGCCTGCCCGGCATCGGCGCCGATACCGAGGGCTCCGAGGCCGTCCCGTGCAAGACGCAGGTGCGGCTCGGCACCCACCGGGTCCTCGGCCAACAGCTCGGCGAAACCGGCGAACAGTTCGGTCTCGTACAGCCCGTGACGCAGACCGAAGTCGCGTGCGGTGGTGCGCGATGTCTCGAACTTCTCACGGGCGGAATCGAACCGGCCGCGCAACGCCTCCAACATCCCCTGGCAGCGGATCGACGTCGCTTCGACGGCCGGGGAGCTCGTCGTGATCCGAAGCAGGCGCAGCACGTCGAGGCAGCGCCCACCGGCCCGGGCGACCGGACTCGGGCCCCACAGAGCTGCCGCCGGAGCGAGGCCCAGGACGGCGACCGTCCGCCGACGATCACCGGCGGCGCGGGCGGCACCGAGCGCCAGGTCGAGCTCGGCTTCGCAGTCACCGACCCGACCCAGTCGCGCGAATGTCGACGCCCGCACGAGTCTCGCCTTGGCCACCCCGGCGTCGTCGGCCAGGTCGGCCAGACGGCCGGCGGCGTCGTCGGCCAACTCTGACGCCTCGGTCAGGCGTTCTGAGTCGGTCAACGACCAGAGTTGCGCCCGGAAGCAATCGGCCCAGGCCGCCAGGCGAGGGTCGGCGGAACGCGCGGCGAGTTCTGTCACCAGCGGTGCCCCACGGGCGACGTCCCCCGACGACAGCAGCGCCTCGCACCCCAGCGTGAGGAGGTCGTCTCGATCCTTGCCGTCGCCCACCAACTCCAGTGCGCGCACGGCGTAGCCGCCCGATGACGAGAGGTCCTCACGGGCCAGCGCCAGCACGGCAGCGGACTGCAGTCGCCTGGCCGCTTGTGCGGCCAGTACCAACGTTTCGTCGTCGACGACGCCCAGGTCGGACCGGTACGAGTGGACCAGCTCGTAATGGTGGGCGATCACCACGTCGAGCTCGTCGGTGGCCTCCGCCGATTCGAGGTGACGCCCGACCCGCTCGTGGAGCTCGGCCCGGTGTGCCTTGAGCAGCCGCCGGTACGCGGCGTCACGAATCAGCACGTGATGGAATCGGTACACGGGCTGATCGCCCGCCCATGAGCCCGAGGGCTCGACCAGGTCCTTGCGGCGGAGGCGGTCGATCAAGGCACCCAACCGCGAGCCGACGTCGGCACTGGCGAGCGCGGCCAACGTGCCTCGGTCGAACTCGGTGCCGACCACCGACGCCAGTTCGACCACCTGTCGTTCGTCGTCGGGAAGCCGCTCGACCCGGCTGGCCAGCAGCGACAGGATCGTGGGCGGCACCTCGATCGCGTCCACGTCGATGGTCAGCCGCCAGCGATCCCCCGATCGCTCCAGCACCCCGTCGTCGACCAGCATCTGCACGAGCTCGCGCACGAACAGCGGATTGCCCTCGGTGGAGTCGGGGAGTCGGTCGATCAGTTCGCCCGGCAGCTCATCGGTGTCCAGCAGCCGGGCGGCGAGTTCGCGGGTGGTCGCCGCGTCGAGACCCTCCAGCGCGATCGCGGCCGACACGCGCTTTCCGACCTGGGCCAACTCGGGCCTCAGTTCCCGCAGCTCGGGACGTGCCAGCGCCAGCAGGAAGACGGGCGCCTCCGTCCACTCGACGAGGTGATCGAGCAGGTCCCAGAACAACGGCTCGGCCCACTGGATGTCGTCGACCACGACGATCACCGGACCATCGACCGCGAGCAACTCGAGCAATCGTCGGACTGCCCAGAAGGACTCCTCGGTCGAACGCGTCTCGCCGTGACCCAGCAACGAGGACAGCACGTCGGCCAACCGCGTCGCCTCGGGGTGGTCGGCGACGAGGCGGGCGACGTCGTCGGCCGACCCGGTTCCGGTCAGCTCGCGCAGCAGGTCGGCGATCGGTGTGAAGGTCGTGGAGCCGCGCCGTTCGAAACGGAGGTCGAACGAGCGCATCTCGTGAGCGATGCGCATCTCGGTCGCCAACCGCGTCTTGCCGACTCCGGGGGCGCCGATCACCGTGGCGAGGCGAGCAGTCCCGCTGTCGTAGGCGTCGCCGACCACGCCGTGGAGGTCGGCCAACTCGTTCGTGCGTCCGACGAACGGGGTCACCTCGTCGCCGGCCTGGTTGGTGTCGGCGACCACCTGGAACGTGGCGATCGGCTCGGCCTTGCCCTTCACGCGGATCTCGCCGAGCACCTCGTAGGCGTTCGACGATCGGGTCAACCGCCACGTGTCCTCGCCGACGAGGACCCGACCCGGCTGGCAGGCGCCCTCCAGACGGGCGGCCGTGTTGAGCACGTCGCCGACCAAGTCGGCGTCGTCGTCACCGATCACCAGCTCACCCGTGTTGACCCCGACGCGGAGCCCCAACTCGACGCCGTGTCGTTCGCGGACGTCGTCGGCGAACGAGCGGAACCGCTGTTGGAGCCCGGTCGCCGCGGCGACGGCTCGCAGAGCATCATCCTCGGCGATCTCGGGGATGCCGAAAACGGCCATCACGCCGTCACCCATGAACTTCGCAACGGTGCCGGCATGATCCTCGATCGTCGAGCGCAACAACTCGAAGTAGTCGGCCATCACGGCCCGGGCCGCCTCGGCGTCGACCTGCTCACCGAAGGATGTCGAGCCGACGAGATCCCCGAACAGCGCGGTCACGTTCTTGCGAACCGCTGTCGAGTCCGGCAGTGGTCGGTCGTCGGCTGCTGCCCCGGCGAACGGGGTGCCGCACTGGTTGCAGAACTTCGACCCCGCGGGCTGATCGGCATTGCACGATGTGCAACGCAGCGCCAAGGCCGTGCCGCACTCGGAGCAGAATTTCGCGTTGGTTGCGTTCTCGTGGCTGCAGTTGCCGCAGTGCATGTGCCACCCCCTCCCCAGTCTCCCACGGAGGTCGTGGCGGCGTCCCGTTGCGTCGGTCACATGCCCCGGTCGACGTGTACGTGAGCGCGGCTCGCGTCGAAGCTCAGCTCCTGACGGTGCTGCGGGCCAGTTGCACGAAGAGGTCGCTGGCTGCGCTCGCACCGGTGATCGCGTCGGCGGCCAGGATCACCGCAGCCGCCGTGTACGACGTGTGCTCGCCGTCGGGGAACACGATCCTGTCGGGATGGACGATCCCGGTCAGGTAGGCACCGGACTCGAGCCGGTGGGGTCGGATCCACGCGAGGAGGTCGGTCGCCGTGGCGAGGTCGCCGATCGCGGCGTAGGCCAGTGCTGCCTCCGCGGTCTCCGACGCGGTCACCCAGGGTTCGTCGTACACACACCGGACGCCGAGGCCCTCCATGGCGAAGGTCGGCCATCCGTCGGCCAGCCGTGTCTTCGCCTGATGACCGGTGATCGCGCCGGTCAGCACCGGGTAGTACCAGTCCATCGCCCATCGGGTCTTGGGCTGGAACGACAGTGGCGCATGGCCGATCAGGGTGCACATGATGTCGGCGGCCTCGACCCAGTCGGGTCGCGGGGAGCCGGTCGCCAGACCGACCGCCGCGCCGCACCGCAGGGCGTGCTCGATCGATGCCGAGCCGGTGAGGAGGGCGTAGTCCCAGGTGCGGGTACCGTCGGCCTCGACCGCCCAGAGCACGAGGCCGTCCTCGTTCCGCAACGACAGCACGAAGTCCAGCGCCCGCTCCACGACCGGCCACAGGTTGTCGACGAAGCTGCGGTCACCGGTGCACCGCCAGTGGTGCCAGACGCCGGTGGCGACGTACGCGCAAACGTTCGTGTCGAGCTTCGCCTCCTCGACCGCGTCGTCACGGTCGCCGTCGGGCAGGTAGTAGTTGTGCCAGCTGCCGTCGGTTCGTTGGATGTCGGCGAGCCACTCGTAGGCGTGCTCGGCCTCGACGTGGAAGCCGGCGACGTCGAGTGCCATCGCTGATTCGACGTGGTTCCAGGGGTCGCAATGGCCGCCGGGGAACCAGGGGATCATCCCGCTGGCTGTCTGCAGCGACGCGAGGTGTTCCGCCGACGCGATCACGTCGTCGCGCGACAGCACGCCGGGGAGGTCGGGGATCTTGCTCACGGCTGCTTGGTCCCGTAGTGCACCGAACTCTTCCCGAGCACGGGGGACAGCACCCGCTCGGCGATCTTGGTGCTGGTCGGTTGTTCGATGATGTCCCACTCCAGGAAGCGTCGATAGGTGGAGACGGCCGGATGGTCGTCGTCGTCGGGGCCGACCGCACACTTGAGCCACCAGTAGGGCGAGTGCAGTGCATGGGCCCGGTGGTAGCCGTCGACATCGAGCCCGGCACTGCGCAGCTTGGCACGGAGTTCGGTCGTTGCGTAGATCCGGACGTGACCCCCGGGGCTCTTGGGCGCGTGGTACTCGTCGCTCAGGCGCCAGTTGATCGTCTCGGGCAGCCATGACGGAACGGTCGCGGCGAAGCGACCACCCGGCTTCAGGACCCGCACCATCTCGGCGATCGCCGCCACGTCGTCCTGGATGTGCTCGAGCACCTCGGAGGTGATCACGGCGTCGAACACCCCGTCGGGGAACGGGAGTCGGCGGCCGTCACCGCGCAATACTCCGACGAGCTTGTCGGCGGTGATCTCGTCGGCCGCGACCATCGCCGCCAACGTGTCGCGCGTTTCGACCACCTCGTCGGCGGCGTAGTCGAGCGCGACCACGTGCGCGCCCTGACGAGCACACTCGTACACGTGGCGGCCGAAGCCGGCGCCGACGTCGAGCACCCGGTCGCCCGGGCGTAGACCGAGTTCGTCGAATCGGATCGTCAGCACGGTGACGGTTCGGCGGTGGCGGGTCGTGGGACTTCGTCACGCATCGAGGCGGCCGTTCGCTCGGAGCTTGTCGACGTTCTGGGGCATGGCGAGTACTTCTCGGTACTGATCGACGGTCAGCTGGGCGCACCGCCTCCAGGTCCATCGCTCGAGCACGCGCCGGCGGCCGGCGGCTCCGATCCGTGCGCGTGCGTCGGGGCTGGCGATCGCACCACGGATCGTCGCCGCGAGATCATCGGCGTCGCCCTTGCGGCAGCGGAACACGGTCTCACCGTCGGTGCCCGTGACCTCCGGGAGCGCACCGCCGTCGGTCGCGACGACGGGGGTGCCGGTGCACATGGCCTCGATCGCCGGGAGGCTGAACCCTTCGTAGAGGCTCGGCACGACGGCGAGCTCGGCCTCGTCGTACAGCTCGACGATCTGTTCGTCGGTCACACCCGAGACGAACTGGATGTGCGGCGCGAGGCCGTACTCGTCGATCAGGTCCATCGACTTGCCGGGCTTCGGCCTGCCGATGATCGTCAGGCTGATCTCGTGGCCGTCGGCCCGCAGCTTGGCCATCGCCTCGACCAGATAGGACAGACCCTTCAACGCCACATCGGCCGATGCGGTGGTGATCAGACGACCGGGCACCCGCTCGACGTTGTCCAGCGGCCGGAACAGTTCGGGGTCGACCCCCACGGGGACGAGGCGCATGTTCTCGAGTGGCACTCCCATGTCGGTGTGGATGTCCTGGATCGAGTTCTCGCTCACCACCACGACCCTCGGCATCTTCGACGCGACACGACCCTGCATCTTGACGAAGCCGTACCAGCGTCCGATCGACCAGCGCTTGAACCGGTTCGGGGCCGCTTCCATCTCGAGCATCCGGTCGCGGGTGATCGGATGATGCAGCGTCACGATGAGCGGTATCCGGGCCTCGAGTTTCGCGATGCCGTACCCGAGGCACTGGTTGTCGTGGACGAGGTCGAATTCGCCGAGGCGGCTGCGCACGTGATGGTGGACGCGGGCGCTGAATGCGAGCGGCTCGGCGAACTGGCCGGTGGAGAACACCGCTGTCTCGAGGAAGTCGTGACGGGTCCTGAACTCCCACGGAGCGGGGAATCGGCCCGGGTAGTGGTCGTTGAACAGATCGAGGCTGGGAAGCTTCGTCAGCTCGACACGATCGTCGAGCACCGGGTACGGCTGACCGGCGAACACCTCGACCGAGTGCCCGAGGTCGACGAGCGCCCTGGTCAGGTGGCGGGTGTAGACCCCCTGACCACCCACGTGCGGCTTGCCCCGGTAGGTCAGGTACGCGAGCGCCAGCGGCGCGTCGGGGTCGAGACCGGCCGGTTTGGGCATCGGGACAGGCTATCGGCGCGCCCTACCGTTGGGTAACAGTGCGGTCACCGGGTCGACCCGTGTCAGGCGGCGAAGGCGGCGGCGGCCACGTCGTCGTACGTCTCGGCGAGGTGGAACGTCATCTCGTCGCGCACCCGATCGGGGACGTCGTCGAGATCCGGGCCGTTGCGCTTCGGCAGGACCACTTCGGTCAGACCCATCCGGTGGGCGGCGAGCACCTTCTGCTTGACACCACCGATCGGGAGAACCTGACCCTGCAGCGTGATCTCGCCCGTCATCCCGACGGTCGGCTTGACGTGGCGGCCGGTGAGCAGTGACACCAGCGCAGTCGTCATCGTGATCCCGGCCGACGGGCCGTCCTTGGGGACGGCTCCCGCGGGGACATGGACATGGAATCGTTGCTGGAGGGCGTCGTCGGCGAGGTCGAGATCGGCGACGTGCGAGCGAACGTAATTGAGAGCGATCTGCGCCGACTCCTTCATGACGTCGCCCAGTTGCCCGGTGAGGGTCAGACCGGGTTCGGCGTCGGGGCCGGTCGGGAACGCCGTGGTCTCGACGAACAGCACGTCGCCGCCCGATCCGGTCACCGCCAACCCGGTCGCCACCCCGGGAACGTTGGTGCGGTCAGGAATGTCGTCGACCACCTTCGGGCGTCCGAGCCAGCTCGTCAGGTCGTCGGGGTCGACAGCGATCGGGGGTGTCGTCCCGGTCGCGACCTGTGCCGTGATCTTGCGGACGAGGCGCCCGATCTCGCGTTCGAGCGACCGGACGCCGGCTTCCCGGGTGTAGCCCGAGATGATCGAGCCGATCACGGTGTCGGGGATCGTGACCTCGTCGGGGGTGAGACCGGCCCGTTCGGCCTGTCGGGGCAGCAGGTACCGGTCGGCGATGAAGACCTTCTCGTCCTCGGTGTATCCGTCGAGGCGTACGAGGTCCATCCGGTCCAGCAGCGGGGCCGGGATCGTGTCGGCCACGTTCGCAGTGGCGATGAACACCACCTGGGACAGGTCGAGATCGACCTCGAGGTAGTGATCACGGAACGTGTGGTTCTGCGCCGGGTCGAGGACCTCGAGCAGCGCCGCAGTGGGATCGCCGGACCAGCCGCCGGCCGTGAGCTTGTCGATCTCGTCGAGCAGGATCACCGGGTTCATCGTCCCGGCCTCCTGGAGGGCCCGGACGATGCGGCCCGGCTGCGACCCGACGTAGGTGCGGCGATGGCCTCGGATCTCGGCCTCGTCGCGGATGCCACCGAGCGCGACGCGCACGAACCGCCGCCCTATCGACCGGGCGATCGACTCGCCGAGGCTGGTCTTGCCGACCCCGGGGGGTCCGACGAGGGTGATGATCGCACCGTTCCCGCGTCGATGGTCGCTCTTGTCGCGGGAACCGGCATCGCCATCTCGGCGGTCGTACCCGTCCGGGCGGTCGAGGCCGCGTTCGCGGCGGAGCTTTCGGGTGGCGAGGAACTCGACGATCCGGTCCTTCACGTCGTCCAGTCCGTAGTGGTCGATGTCGAGCTGCGCCTTCGCCGCCTCGAGGTCGAGCTGATCGTCGCTGACCTCGCCCCACGGCATCTCGAAGATCCGGTCGAGCCACGTCCGCACCCACGAGTGCTCGGGCGCCTGGGCACTCATCCGCTCGAACCGGTCGAGTTCCTTCGCGATCGTGTCCTTGACCGCGTCCGGCGCGCGCAGTTCGGCCAACCGCGACCGGAACTCGTCCGCGGTGTCGTCGTCGTCGTCATCACCGAGCTCCTTGCGGATCGCGGCCAGCTGCTGGCGGAGCAGGAACTCGCGCTGGTGGCGGTCCATGCCCTCGCTGACGTCGTTGCGGATGGTCTCGGCGACCTGCAGCTCGGCGAGGTGGCGGCGAGCCCAGGCGAGGATCGCGTCGACCCGGTCGGCGGGATCGACCGCGAGCAGGACACGTGCGAGATCGTCGTTGGCCAGCTCGGCCCAGATCGCAACCGCGTCGGCGAGCGCACCCGGTGCCGACACGCGGCCGAGGATGTCGGGGAGTCGACGCGACCGGCGGAGTTCGGCGATCAGCCCGAGCGTGGCGCGGAGTTCGCGCGTCGCGGCCTCGACCGTCGGGCTCGGTGCCGGGTCGTCGAGCAGTTCGAGCTCGATCTGTTCGACGTCGTCGACATCGACGACGTCGGATCGTCCGGTTGGCCGGGCCCGGCCGTCGACGTGCACGATCGCCACCGGGGCGCCGTTCGGGAGTGTGCCGACGTCGGGCACGCTGGCGACGACCAGGACCGATGCGGTGTCGGGCCCCTCGCCGGTCGCGATCGCCAGTCGACCGTCGGCGTGGGTGCGGGCCGCCTCGACAGCGGTCCGCACGGTGGGATCGCCGAGATCCAGGGTGAGCGTCGCCCCGGGCAGCACCACGGCGGGCAGGGTGACGACCGGAAGGGTGAGATGGGGTGTGGCGACTGGGGGCGATGCCATGCCCACAGGGTAGGGGTATCTTTCATGAGTCACTACCACTCATGATTACATCATTTCTTAGATGTTGGAATCGATCTGCATCCGGTACGAGGCCGTGGCCGAACCGAATCGCTGGATGATCCGTGGCCGGATGTTGAACGCGTCGGGTGGTCCGGTCTGGGGTTCGACACACGTGGCGTGGGCCGGCTCGTCGTAGACCACCCAGTGCGTGCACTCGGACGACAGGGTCACGGCGACCCCGTCGATCGACATCCGCACCGGTTCGTGGTTGACGAAGCAGTCGTCCCACGGTCCGGGTGCCACGTCGACGAGTTCGTCGACGGCGATGTGGTCGTCGTCGCGGCGGTACATCGACGCGGGCCGGAAGTCGAGCGCTGTCGGCTTCCGGAACCACGGGTGCCAACCGAACGAGACCGGAAACGCTCGGTCGGCGGCCGTGACGGTCATCTCGAACGACACGCCGGCCCCGTCGACGGTGATGCGCTGGGTCACCGATCCGCCGAACGGCCAGCGTTCGTCGTTCGGGAGTGCCAGCGAGAGATCCGTCATGTCGTCGGTGCGTTCCTCCTCGTCCCACGGGAGGACGTGGCCGACTCCGTGCATCGCGTGATCGCCCTGGTTCGGTGGCAGTTGATAGCGCTCGCCGTCGAAGTCGAAGCGACCGTTCCGGATCCGGCCGGCCCACGGCACCATCGGATACGCGCCCCAGGTGATCGCGCCCGGCTCGGCGTCCCCCGGGCCGATCAGCAGTGGGATCGCACCGACCCGGATCTGGGCGACTCGGCCCCCGGCGAACCGGTCGATGTCGATCTGGATGCGATCGTTGCCGATGGTCGCGTGCCCGTTGCCCATCGTCCCATTCTCACCGATCGGCGGGCACCGATCGGGCATGGCAGGCTGCCCGGATGCGAGGACTGGTGCAACGGGTCGAGCGGGCGAGCGTCGACGTCATCGACGCGGCGGGCGCTTCGGAGCGGGTCGGAGGGATCGGCGCAGGGCTCTGTGTGCTCGTGGGCGCGACCCACGACGACAGCGTCGACCACGCCGACCATCTGGCCGACAAGATCTGGCATCTCCGGATCCTCGACGACGACGCAGGCGTGATGAACCGCTCGCTCGCGCAACTCGCGGACGACGATGCAGCCGCCGAGGTGCTCGTCGTGAGCCAGTTCACGCTCTACGGCAACACCGACAAGGGTCGTCGGCCCAGCTGGATCGACGCAGCCCGGCCGGACCACGCCGAGCCGCTGGTCGACCGGGTCGTTGCCACGCTCCGCTCACGTGGCGCCACCGTGGTGACCGGACGATTCCGGACCGAGATGCGCGTCGAGATCGTCAACGACGGCCCGGTCACCCTGCTGCTCGAGGTCTGACGGGTCCGTCGCCGGTGCCGTCGGACCGCGTCGCGTGGCAAACCACGACGCGAGTGCGAACACGCCGGCCGCCAGCACGATCCAGGGCCAGTCGCCCAGCGCCGTGTACCAGGTGGTGCCCTCGCGGAGCGGCACGTCGATCGTGATCACCCGCTGCTCGCTCACGCCGGTGCGCTGGAACACGTCGCCGGCGGGCGAGACGAAGGCGGAGAAGCCGGTCGGTGAGACCTGCACGAGCCATCGGCCGGTCTCGGTGGCCCGGAGTTTGCTCGACGCGATCTGTTGGGTCTGCAGGATCGTGCCGGTGTAGCTCGCCCCGTTCGTCGGGTTGATCAACACGTCCGAGTCGGCGGCCGCCCGACCCAGGTCACCGAAGAACACCTCCCACGAGATCATCACGCCGAGGCGGGTGCCATCGGGCGTGGTGATGACGGCGGGGCCGCGTCCGCGGACGGCGTCGGACGGGATCTGGTCGAGCGGAGCGCCGAGCGCCTCGAGCGGACCACGGAGTGGCACGTACTCGCCGAACGGAACGATGCGCACCTTCTCGTAGGCGGAGGTCACCTCGCCCCCGGGCGTCACGATCACCTGGGCGTTGACGAAGCCGTCGGCGGCCGGGTGGGCGCTGAACTCGGAGTCGACGGTGACCCCGACGGCCATCGGGACGTCGAGTCGGGCTGCCTGCGTGACGATGGCGGCGAACGCGTCGCTCTCGATGAACGGCGTTCCGTCGACGTCGACACCGTTCTCGGGCCAGACCACCAGATCGAGTTCATCGCTCGGCTCGATCGCCGCGGTCGCTTCGAGATGCGCCGCCGTCACGTCGGAACTGGGGACGTCCAGCGCGGTGGTGCCCTGTTCACCGCCGCCCTGGACGGCGGCGACCGTGATCGGGGGGACGTTGCGGTCCTCGCCCTCGGGAGCGACGGCCGAGAGCAGGATCATGAACGCGACCGCGCCGAGCGCGACCGGGCCATGAGGATGCGCCGTCGCAGCGGGACGCCGTCTCGCGGCGAAGACCGGGAGTGCCGGCGCCGCGCCCGCCAGCGCGAAGCCGACCTGGAACACCGTCCAGGTGAGCAGTATCACGCCACCGACGCGGGCCATCCCGAGCAATGGGCCACCGGCCTGGGCGATGCCGAGCGTGGCCAGTGGTACGCCGCCGAACGGCACCAGTATCCGGACCACCTCCGCCAACGTGTGAGCCACCGGCCGTCCGATCGTCCGCCACGGACCCGATGGTGCGAACGCTGCGGCTGCGCAGTGGAGCCCGGCGAACAGCAGGACGGCGACGAGGTATCCGGGAGCGGTCAGGAACCACATCCAGCCGAGTCCGAGCAGCATCCAGGGCAGGGCGAAGACGAATCCGAACGCCGCCCGTCGCCGTCGGGACAGATCGTCCTCGAGCGCGATCTCGAACAGCGCGATGCCGACGAACGCCAACGGCCAGAACCCCCATGGCGGCATCGAGAACGCCACGGCCGTCCCGCCGGTCGCTGCGATCGCGAGGCGCGTCGACGGGAAGCCGTGATCGGAGTCGTCGGGCATCAACGCGAGGCGGATTCGGCGAGGTCGGCGAAGACCACGATGCGCTGAGCCGTCGATCCCGGCGGGTGGCAGGCGAACAGCGTCGCCGTCGCCGTTTCGGTCGGATCGACGATCCAGACCGCGGACGGGTCGACGATCTCGACACGATCGACGTGGTAGGTGTGCTCGCCTGCGCCGTCGCGGAAGATGATCTCGTCGCCGGTGGCGAGTTGGTCGACGTTCCGGAACACCTGGTGGCTGCTCGTCCGGTGGCCGCCCACGACGACGTTGCCCGGTTGTCCCGGCATCGCCGTACCGGGCCAGTGGCCCGGCCCGTAGTCGAGTGTGGTGAGGCGGATCCCCTCGTACATCGTCATGTCGACGTCGAGCTTCGGAATGACGATCGAGCCGACCTCGATCACCGGCTCCTGCGCGTACGCGTCGGCCGGCGGTTCGACGGGTTGCTGCTCGCCGGGTGCATCGACCACCAACGTGGTGGTCGTCGAGGTGATGGTCGTCGAAGTGGTGGTCGTCGAGGAGGTGGTCGACGGGGGGCTCGTCGTGATCGTGGGCACCGTGGTCGGGGCTGCCGTCGTGGTCGGCGCCGCCGTCGTGGGAGGCGTCGTGGTCGTCGTGGCGGACGTGGTCGTCGGCGCGAGCGTCGCCGCGGTGGCCGCCGCCGGCTCGCTGTCGCCGTTGCTGCAGCCCGTCAGCCAGATCGCAGTGGCCGCGACCGCCAACGCCAGCGGCGCCGAACGGCGGGTCGGCAGTGGGTCTGGCTGCACCGACATCGGTTCCATCTTGTCAGGAACTCCGGGCCGGCGCCGTTCGGCCCGAGAGCTGTCGTGCCGCCCGCGCGCCGTCGGCGATGCAGGCCGGGATTCCGATCCCGCGGTAGCTCGCGCCGGCGATCCTGATCGTCGGGGGCAGCGCCGCCTCGATCCGGGCGACCCGATCGTGGTGGTGCGGGCGGTATTGCGGGAAGGCGTCGATCCAGCGCGTGATCGATGTCTCCGCCGGTTGGAGGTCGAGGTCGAGGTGACGGTTCATCTCGTCGACGGTGTGGCGCAGCACCTGGTCGTCGTCGAGATGCCGCACCGGGAGGCCGTCGCGACCCAGCGAGGTACGGAGGATCTGGGTGCCGCCGTCCGGTCGCCAGTGCGCCCACTTCTGGGAGCCGAACGACGCGGCGGTGACGAACCGCTGGTCGGGTTTCGGGACGAGGTAGCCGCTGTGGTCGCGCAACCGGTCGGGCCAGGCGTCGCCGGTAACCGCCAGCCGCACCATGATCACGTCGGCGGAGTCGATCGCGCCGAGCTCGGCCGCCGCATCCGGAGCCACGTGCGCGACGAGGTCGGCGGCGGCACGGGCCGGAGTGGCCAGCACCACGGCGTCGAACCGCTCGTCGTCGACCCGCCAACCGCCGTCGGTCGCCTCGATCGTGTTCACCGGTCGACCCGTCGAGACGGTGCCACCGCGCGCACGCACATCGGCGGCCGCGGCGTCCGCGAGCGTTGCCATGCCCGAGCGGGGCGCGGCGAAGATCGGGCCGTCGCCCGCGGGCGCCCGGTTCCGGGAGCGGCGGCCGGCGACGAGCAGGCTTCGGTTCGAGTCGGCGAGTTGTGCGAGCTGTGGCACGGCCGCCAGGCTCGATCGGTCGGTGTCGGTGGCGTAGATACTGCCGACGAGCGCGTCGACGAGCCGCTCGTGCACCTCGTTGCCGAATCGCTGCCGGACGAGTGCGCCGAGGCGGTCGTGGTGAGGCCGGCGGGGGAGGAGAGGTTCGACCGCGGTGCGCAGCTTGCCGCGCCAGCTGAGCAGTGACGTGGTGACGAACGGGCGGACGGCGGCGGGCATGCCGAGCACGATCCCGCCCGGGATCGCGTGGAGGCCGTCGTGCCAGACCATCGCCGAGGCGCCCGTCGGCGATGTCAGCTCGGTCAGACCCAGACGAGCGGCGAACGCCACGGCGGCGGGGACCCGGGTCAGGTACGCGTCGGCACCCTCGTCGACGTGCCCGAGACCGGCGAACGGTGTGGTCGCGATCTTGCCGCCGACCCGGCCGGCGGCCTCCCGGACCTCGACCTCGGTGCCCGGTTCGTCGAGCAGCGACACCGCTGCTGCCAGACCGGCGATGCCGCCGCCGACCACCAGGATGCGCCGATCGGTCATCGTCCGGCAGCGGCGTGGATCCGCGCGGCCAGCGCCTGCATGACCGTGGCGTCGTCGTTCACGCTGGCTGTGCGGTCGAACGCCAGCCCGACCCGGTCGGCACGATCCTTGGCCTCGATGTCGAGGTCGTACAGCACCTCGAGGTGGTCGGCGACGAATCCGACCGAGGAGACGATCACCCCGTCGACGTCGTCGCGGGTGCCGAGGTCGTCGATGACCTCCAGGATGTCCGGACCGATCCACGGCTCGGGGGTGCGCCCGGCGCTCTGCCAGGCGATCTGCCAATCGTCACCCTCGAGCATGCCGAGCCGTCCGGCCACGGCCTCGGCGGTCGAACGCAGCTCGTCGATGTAGGGGTCGTCACCCGTGAGCACGATCCGCTCGGGGAGTGAGTGCGCCGTGAAGAGCACCCTGGTGGCGGTCGGCATGTCGGCGCGACGGCGACCCAGGTCATCGGTGACGAAATCGACGAAGGCCGGCTCGGTCGCCCACGACTCGACCCCGGCGACCTCGATGCCGTGTGGGGCAGCGGCCTCGCGGGCCCGACCGAGGTACTGCCCGATCGAGTACGCGGAGAAGTGCGGTGCCAACACCGCACCGACGATCGACCGGAAGCCGCGGGCCGCGACCTCGTCGACCGTCGCCTCGACCTTCGGGTCGGCGTGCTTGAGGCCGAGCACGACCTCGTACCGACCGGGCTCGATCGAGTCGAGCGCAGCCTGGATCGCATCACGTTGGGCCTCGGTCGTCCGGGCGAGGGGGGACACCCCACCGATGGCCGCGTACCGCGCCGTGAGGTCGGCGAGTGCTTCGTCGGTCGGCGGCCGGCCGCGCCGGATGTCGGTGTAGTACGGCAGGATCTCGTCGGGCGACCGAGGCGTGCCGTACGCCATCAGGACGACGGCGGTGCGGTCGGCGTTGAGGTCGTCGGTGCTCATCGGCGCGTCTCCTCGTGTACGAGATCGACCACGGCTTGCAGCACGCCCGGGTCGCTGTCCTTGTCGACGCCGTGGCCGAGATTGAAGATGTGGCCCGGATGGCCGTCGTTGTCGGCGAGGACACGACGCGCTCCGGCGGTCGCCGGGCCCGCTCCGGCCAGGACCAGCGCCGGGTCGAGGTTGCCCTGCACCACGGTCTCGGTGCCCAGTCTCGCTCGGGCATCCCGGATCGGCGTGCGCCAGTCGAGACCGATCACCCCGGCGCCGGCGGCGTACATGTGCTCGAGCAGGTGGTCGCAGCCGATGCCGAAGTGGATCCCGACGACGTCGGGGTGTCGGTCAGCGAGCTCGGCGAAGACCCGCTCGGAATGGGGGAGGACGAACCGGACGTAGTCGGCGACCGACAACGACCCGGCCCAGGAGTCGAACAGCTGGAACGCACGGGCGCCGTGTCGCAACTGGACGTCGATGAACGTGATCGCGCTCTCGGCCAACCGCTCCATCACCCGGTGCCACAGGAGCTCGTCGGTGTACATCATCGACTTGGTGTACCGGTAGGTGCGACTCGGGCCGCCCTCGATCAGGTAGCTCGCCACCGTGAATGGCGCCCCGGCGAACGACAGCAACGGCACTTCCGGCGGGAGCTCGGCGACGAGGAGGTCGACGGTGTCGGCGACGTACGAGACGTCGTCGGGCTCGAGCGAGCGGAGCCTCGCCAGGTCGGCGATTGAGCGGAGTGGCTGCTCGGCCACCGGCCCGGTACCGGGTCTGACGTCGACGCCGAACCCGACGGCGTGCGGGGGCACGACGATGTCGCTGTACAACACGGCCGCATCGACGCCGTAGCGGCGCACAGGTTGCATCGTGATGTCGGCCGAGAGTTCGGGTTGCTTGATCGCGTCGAGGATCGATCCGTCGCCGCGAACGCTGCGGTATTCGGGGAGGCTGCGTCCGGCCTGCCGCATGAACCACACCGGTGTGTTCCCGGTCGGCCGGCCACGTGCAGCGGCGAGAAACGGGGCGTCGCTGGTGGCTGAACTCGTCATCTGATGGAGGACGCTACCGGCGCCGATAGAGTATCTCGACCCCCGATTCGGTGGTTCGACGCGGCCACCGAAAACCCTCTGCACTGGTTTCGATGACCCAACACCACCCCGATCTCGCAGACGAGCAGGCGTACATCGATCACGCCTATGAATGTCTCGAGGAGAGCCGCCGGGTCGCCTGGAAGCTCCGCGACCTCAGCGAGGCCGACCTCGGCGGTACGTTCCAGGCCCGGTTCGAGCGCAACGCCTTCGACGAGGCCCTGGTGAAACGGTTGACCGACCTGGATCTGGGCAACGCCGCACTGGTGTTCGGACGGATCGACCGGTACGTCGTCGACGACGACGGCGACCAGGTCGACGGCGAACTGGAGGGATTTCACATCGGGCGTTTGGCGGTGGCGGACGATGACGCCGAGCCCGTCGTGGTCGACTGGCGGGCGCCCGTGGCCGAGCCGTTCTACCGCGCCACGGGTCGGCAACCGATGGGGCTCGCCCGCCGCCGTCACTTCGCCGTCGACGGGCGCGAGCTGCTCGGCATCGAAGACGAGCTGTTCGGTGAGGGTCACCTGGGCGTCGGTCACGACGAGGGGCTCGCCGAATCGACGGGCGGTTCCGACCTGCGCGGCTACAGCACGTTGATCGCTTCGCTCGAGCGCGGCCGCACCGGAACACTCGGCGACATCGTCGCCACGATCCAGGGCGAACAGGACGAGATCATCCGGTCGCCGCAGGCCGGCGTGCTCGTGGTCCAGGGTGGGCCCGGCACCGGCAAGACCGTGGTGGCACTGCACCGCGCCGCGTACCTGCTCTACACGCACCGCTTCCCGTTGGAGGATCAGGGCGTGCTCGTGATCGGCCCGAACCGGGTCTTCCTCAAGTACATCGAGCAGGTGCTGCCGTCGCTGGGTGAGGCGGGGATCGAGCAGGTCGTGTTGGCCGATCTGATCCCCGACGCCGACTTCGCTCAGCGTGGAGCCGACGCCGACTCACCGCTCGCGGCCCGCGTCAAGGGCGACGTCCGGATGAGCGACGTCATCGACCAGGCCGTCAACGATCGGGAGCGGCCGCTCCGTGAGGACCTCGTCGTTCCGTTCCGGTCGGGCTACATCCGTCTGCGGGCGGCCGAGACGGCACGGATCGTGAAACACGCGCGCCGCCGCTTCCGTCGTCACAATTCGGCGAGACGCTGGGTCGAGGGCGAGTGCTGGGCGGCGATGGCGGCCAACTGGCGTGGTGACGAGGTGACACCGAGTGAGGTCAGGTCCGAGGTGCGTTCGATGACCGAGGTCCGCGAGGCACTCGAACGTATGTGGCCCCTGCTCACGCCGGCCGAATTGCTGCACGATCTGTTCGGTTCGACCGGGCTGCTGCGGCTGGCCTCCGAGGGCACGCTCGAAGAGCGTGAGTACAAGGCGCTGCACCGGCCGCGCAGCGAGCGCGTCGCCGACGTGCGCTGGACGGCGGCCGACGTCGCCCTGCTCGACGACGCGCGCGAGGTGCTCGGCCCGAAACCGGGCCGCAACGGCAAGATCGACGAGTCCGACGAGATCCGCACCTACGGCCACATCGTCATCGACGAGGTCCAGGACCTCACACCGATGCAGCTCAAGATGGCGACCCGCCGCTCGCTGAACGGTTCGTTGACGGTCGTCGGCGATCTCGCCCAGGCCACGGGCCCGATGGCGCCAGACGACTGGGACGACGTGCTCGCGCACCTGCCCGATCGCAAGCCGGCCCGGGTGATCGGCCTGTCGGTCGGGTACCGCATCCCATCGCAGATCATGGAGCTCGCGAACCGCGTCATGGCCGAGGCGACACCCGGCCTGCGGGCGCCGAACTCCGTCCGCGTCGGTGACTCGTCGCCGCGCATCCTGCGGGTCGGCGACCTGGCGGACGGCGTCGTCGACGAGGTCGGCTTCCTCCGATCGGAGATGTCGGCCGCGAGTGTGGCCGTCGTGGCGCCGGACGATCTCTGCGACGCGATCTCGACGGCGCTGGAAGCGTGTGGCCTGGAACATGGACGAGCAGCCACGAGCGGACTCGACCAGTCGTTGACGGTCGTTCCGGTCAGCGTGGTGAAGGGTCTCGAACTCGACGCCGTCGTGGTCGTCGAGCCGAGCCGCATGGTGGCCGACCAGGAACACGGCCTCCGGGCGCTCTACGTCGCGCTCACGCGGCCGACACAACGTCTGTCGATCGTGCACGCCGACGAGCTGCCCCCGTCGCTGGGCTGACGTCGCCGTCGGTCGGGAGTACCGGCGGCTCGAAATCTGAACGACCCTCTCCGAGTACGGTCGACCTCCTAGCGAGTACAAGGAGGATTCAGATGAAGGACAAGCTGATCGTCGCGGTCGTCGCGCTCGTCGCCGGAGCGATCGGGGGTGGTGTGCTCGGGCAGATGCCCGGTCTGTCCGCCGCCTCGACCGCACCGGAGACGTCGGGAGCCACACTGATCCCGGTGCAGCCCCAGCAGCGGGCGCTCGACACTCGGGAACCGGGAGACATCACGGGCGGCAACCCGCTGACGGAGGAACAGACGATCCAGCTCAAGATGGCGGGCGAGCACGGCGTTCCGGCATCGGCGGCCGCGGTGCAGCTCAACGTGACGGTGGTCGACGGGAACACGCCCAGCTTCCTCACGGTCTGGGACGAAGGCGACAACCCGGGCACGTCGAGTCTGAACTGGACCGACGGACAGGCGCGTCCGAACGCCGTCACCACGGCCATCGGCAGCGACGGGTTCGTCCGGATCTTCAACCGGTTCGGTGTCGTCAATGTCGTGGTCGACGTCGTCGGCTACTACAGCAGCGACGGTGTCGTGTCCGACTTCGAAGTCGTCAGCGAGTCGTTCGACATCGACATGTCGGCCGAAGGAGACATCACCGGGAACAGCGTGAGGTGCCCCGAGGGCAAACTCGTCACCGGTGGTGGCGCCAGCGCCCTGTTCGACGGCGAGCCGCCGACGTTCGACATGAAGACATCGATCCCGCAGCGGGATCTGACCGGTTGGGAAGCGACCGTGGTCGCCGAGTCGGGCTCGTTCGACGGCAGGCTCAACATCTACGCGATCTGTGCATCCGGGGTGGTGCTCGCGACCCCGTAGCCGACATCGCCGCAGGCCGGGGTGATCCGGCCCAGCCGCGACGCGAGGGCGTCGAGCGCAGCGAGGCCGTGCCGCACGAACGCGGTCCGCTGTCGACGCAGTCTCCTCTGCGGTACGAGTTCGAGCACGGTCACCACCATCGAGGGCGATCCCAGCAGATGCAACGACGCCGGTACGAGCCGGTTGCTCCCCACGTGGAGCCACGCGTTCCACACGAGGTATCGCGCACCGTCGGCATCGGCGAGATGTCGCTCGATGTCCAGTCCCGGGACGCGATCGTCGAACAGTCGTCCTGACACTGCGACGTCACAGGCGTCGATCGGGTTGACGAGCACCGGTCGGACGATGTCGGCCGTACCGGTGCGGCGAGGGCTGACGGTGGCGAGCGGTGTTCCCGGTCGGTGACCGGCGCGAGCGTGGAAGTCCCTGGCATGCGCGTAGCTGACGCGGACCGTCGATCCGCTCCGTCGGAGCAGGTCCGGGAGCACCGTCGAATCCGTCGCGACGGCATGCGTCGCTCCGGTGGCGAACACATCGATCTCGTCGGGCCCACCGCGGGCCCGCTGCCCGTCAGTCACGCTTCGACAGTACCCGGGGGATGGCGGGGGCGGGTAGCGGTCGGTACCGGCGGCGGTTCCGTCGCCGGTCAGGCTGCGACCGGTTCTGCCTCGCCGCTCGCGAGCCGGTTGAAGATCGGCAGGAAGACGTGTGCCAGCGGACCGATCGAGACCGCGTAGACGATCGTGCCGATCCCGAACGTGCCGCCCAGAGCGATGCCCGTCACCAGCACGGCGATCTCGATCGACGTGCGAACGACACGGATCGAGCCGTGCCGGCGGGCGATACCGGTCATCAGTCCGTCGCGTGGCCCGGGCCCCAGGCCGGCACCGATGTACATGCCGGTGGCGATGCCGTTGCCGACGACGCCGAGTGCGAGGACGACCCAACGCAGCCAGAGTGGTTCGGCTTCGGGGATGATCGCCGAGAAGACTTCCACGCCCAGCCCGACCATGACGGCGTTGGCGACGGTGCCGATGCCGGGACGTTCCCGCAGCGGGATCCACAGCGCGAGCACGGCGAAGCTGGTGAGCACGATCGTCGCGCCGAGCGACCAACCGATCGTCTCGGCGAGGCCCTGGTGGAAGACGTCCCACGGATCGAGCCCCAGGTCGGCGCGGAGGAGCAGCGTCAGGCTGAGCCCGTAGAGCGCGAGTCCGCCCAGCAGGAGTGCCGACCGGCGCAGGAGCATGGCGGGGCACCGTACAGCGCGAGCGATCGAAGACGACCCACGCTGATCACCGGAGCGGCCCGCCGGCCGTGGCTCGGACGCGGATGTAGCGTGCCGGGGTGAGTTCGGACCCGGGGATCGAGACCGCGCCGTACTCGGTCGCCGATGCACGCGCCCTGGGATCGGTCGCCACCCAGTTCTTCGTGAACGGCGCTGCCTTCGCGTCGTTCGTGCCCCGGCTGCCCGAGATCCGCGAGCGCATCGGTGTCGGGCTCGACGGGTTGGGCGTGCTCATGACCATCGCGATCACG
>Ga0055584_100000880_pt1 | contig 28921 bp, 17 predicted proteins | sample OSDHelmetaG_FD_58716 | JGI IMG/M metagenome (GOLD analysis project Ga0055584, IMG submission 58716) | Pelagic marine sediment microbial communities from the LTER site Helgoland, North Sea, for post-phytoplankton bloom and carbon turnover... | ecosystem: Environmental > Aquatic > Marine >... | reverse complement strand
CTCGACGAGCAGCCGTAGCGCGCCTCGGGGCTACTCGGCCGCCGGCGCCCCCGCCTGGATCCAGGCTTCCAGGTGGCCCATCGTGTCCGCGTCGAGGTAGCCGCCAGCGAGCGGCATCTGGCTGCCGTAGCCGCCCGCCGCCACCTGAGTGCCCGAGAGCTTGCGCCACAGGTAGCTGGTGTCGGGGCTCCCGGGGTCGATGCGGGACATGGCGGGCTGCTCGTGGGCAGCCTGCCCGACGGCCGCGGCGTGCCACCAGTTGAATTCCGCTGAAGCTCCGGGCCCAGTCTCGGTCGGAACCGTCGAGGCTCCCTGATGGCAGCCCATGCACTCCGATGTGTCCTGATGGAACGCCTCCATGGTGGTGTTCGCCAACACGCTCGGGTGGAGCTGCGCGGGCGCCGGAAGCGTGGCGCTCACGTTGTCGCAGCCGGATCCGAGCGTATCGAGGTCGGTCCACTGGGTTCCGATGAGGCGGTAGTTGCGCCAGACCGAGTCGGCGCCGGCCCACAGGGCCGACGGGTCGCCGGCCTCAAACGAGGTCATCGTTGCGTTCAGCAGCTCTCCACGCCGGTCGAGTTGTTGGACGCCGGCGTGTACACGGCGGAGGTCCGCACGTGGAACTTGCTCGCGTCGTCGCCCGCGGCGACGTCCAGGCGTTTCCAGGCCGCCTTGACGATCACCGACCAGCTCGCCTTGTCGACGCCGCACGGCATGGTCACTTCGCCCGCCGCGTTCTGGCCCTCGGCGGTCTGCAGATCGTTGTCGACCACGTGGTCCCAGAGGGTCTCGTTGAGCAGCACTTCGTAGCGAACGTAGTTGCCGTTGGCGTCCACCAGCGGCGCTCCTTCGGAGAAGGAGTCGTCGCTCTTGGATGCCTGGTCCAGCAGCTTGTAGTGGGGCTGGTAGTCGGGCAGATCCGAACAGGCCCGGGGGACCAGCTGGTTGGCCGCCCCGAACGCCGGCAGCGTGGCCGGCGGGTCGTTGTTCGCGAACTCCTCGGCGTCGGGGAAGAGGTTCGAGGTGTCGGACCAGGTCTCGAAGACCGCCTCGTTGTCGCTCGCACAGGTGGGGCCCGCGGGCGGAGCCCACCAGTTCCGGTGCTGAATTCGCGGCTGCATCGCTGAGTCCTCCATGGCGGGAGGGCACCGGCGACGGCCCAGCGGGGCCCAGGCGGTCGAGGCCTGCGATGGGCAAGACACCGACTGCAACGGCGTCGTCGACGACACCGGCGACGGAAACTGCTCGCCCTGAGGCACCGACCTCGCCGGGGTCAGATCCCCGTGCAGGTCGCGGCCACCAGGACCTGGTCGGTGCTGCTGCCTCCGCAGTCCGATGCGGTCAGCGTCACGAGCACGAAGCCCTGCACCGTATCGCCGGTCAGCGCCGGGGCAGCGAGGGTGACTTGCAGCTCCGCGTCGCCGGCCGTGGGGTCGACCCACTGCATCGCGCCGCTGGGTGAGAGCGCGCCCGTCCACTGGTAGCCGATGGGGTTGCCGTCGACGTCCGCAGTCGCCGCGCCGTCCATGGCGAAGACGAAGACCGGGCAGGCCGGGCAGATGTCGTTGCCGTACTGGTCGAGCTGGCAGTCGGTGTCCAGGGCGATGGTCTGGTCGATCCCGGCATCGGCGACCGGGGGCGCCGTCGTCGCGCCCGTCGCGGGGTCGGTGTCGTCGCAGTCGCCGCTGCACGTGGTGTCGCCGTCGCCGTCGGCGTCGAAGCCCTCGTCGGTGGCCGCGTCGCAGTCGTTGTCCAACCCGTCGCACAGCTCGATGGCGCCGGGGTACACGCTGGCCTCGGTGTCGTCGCAGTCGTCGAGGCAGGGGGAGTAGCCGTCGCCGTCGGCGTCGAAGCCCTCGTCGATGAGGCCGTCGCAGTCCTCGTCGACGCCGTCGCAGACTTCGGCGGCGCCGGGGAAGATGGCCGCGTCGGCGTCGTCGCACTCAGCGCACGCCAGGAAGGCGTCGCCGTCGACGTCGAACTCGCCCAGGCCGGGGAAGCCGCTGCAGTCGTTGTCGAGGCCGTCGCAGAGCTCGGGGGCGCCGGGGAAGGTGGTCGCCTCGTTGTCGTCGCAATCGCCGCCGCAGGGCGCCGCGGCGTCGCCGTCGACGTCCGCCTCGTCGGCGGGCACGACGCCGTCGCAGTCGTTGTCCAGGCCGTCGCACGCTTCGGGGGCGCCAGGGAACGAGGTCCCGTCGGCGTCGTCGCAGTCTGCGCAGGCGAGGGAGCCGTCGCCGTCGCCGTCGATCTCGTCGCCGCCGGCCGCGCCGTCGCAGTCGTTGTCCAGGCCGTCGCAGAGCTCGGGGGCACCGGGGTAGCTGGCCGCGTCGACGTCGTCGCAGTCGTCGCAGGCCGGGGCGCCGTCGCCGTCGCCGTCGAACTCGTCGGCGGGCACGGCGCCGTCGCAGTCGTTGTCCGCCCCGTCGCAGAGTTCGGAAGCGCCGGGGTACGTGTCGGAGTCGGAGTCGTCGCAGTCGCCGTCGGCCACGGCCCACCCGTCGCCGTCGGAGTCCACGGGCGGAGGGGTCGCATCGTCGTCGTCAGCCGCGTCGTCGTCATCCACCGCGTCGTCGTCGTCCGCTACATCGTCGTCGTCCGCCGCGTCGTCGTCGTCGACCGCGTCGTCGTCGTCCACCGCGTCGTCGTCGTCAGCCGCGTCGTCGTCGTCCACCGCGTCGTCGTCGTCCGTCGCATCGTCGTCGTCCACCGCGTCGTCGTCGTCGCTCGCGTCGTCGTCGTCCGCTGCGTCGTCGTCGTCGCTCGCGTCGTCGTCGTCCACCGCGTCGTCGTCGTCCGCTGCGTCGTCGTCGTCCGTCGCATCGTCGTCGTCCGTCGCATCGTCGTCGTTGGCCGCGTCGTCGTCGTCCGCTGCGTCGTCGTCGTCGGCCGCGTCGTCGTCGTCGCCGCAGACCGAGGCGCACAGCGTCTCCTCGCAATCGACGAGGCCATCGCTGTCGTTGTCGAGGCCGTCGCTGCACTCGCCGACGTTGTCCCCCTCCTGCGGGGGCAGGTTGCCGCTGCCGGTGCAGGCGGGCAGCACCAGCAAAGTCCACGAAGAGAGCACCAGCAGGAGAATCGGTCGCAGCATTGAGTCGCCTCCGCTGACATTTCCCCAGCCGCGGGCCAACGGGTCAAGTGGGGGATGGGAGAGAAGGCCGCGCCGCGACGTGACCTCAGCGATAGGCGGCCGCCTGATGGCAGCTGGGCTGAGCAAGCAGACCCGTGGAGCTGAACTCCCAGGCACGAAGGGACAAGACGTGGCGGGTCGCCACCGGATTGCCGTCCGGCCCGCGCGCGGGGACGAACCGGAACCCGCCGAGCAGCTCCCACACGAGCGCCTTGCCGGTCGACTCCGCGAACGCGACCTCTTCGTCGTCGGGCGTCCCGTCCTGGGGGTCGGCGAGTTCGAGGATCCGGGCCGACGAAGCCCGACCCCGCTCGTTCACGTCGAAGGCCGTCACGAGCACCACCCCGGTTCCCCCGAGGATCTCCTTGCACTTCATGGGGTGCTCGACCTCGTCGGCGGCGACCCGCACCACGGCGGGCTCCACCCCCGGCCCCCGCCGGCCCTGCACCAGCTCCAGTTCGCCGGGGGCCAACGCCAGACCCGCGTCCTGCCGGCGGGCCCGGGACCACAGCTCCAGCGCGGCCATGGGCACCAACTGCTCCTCGTAGAACAGCTGCCAGATGGGCTCCAGGGCCCGGGCCGTGCGGGCGGCCTCGTCCTCGGCGCGAGGGGCGTCGGCAAATCCGCCCCCGGGGACCTTCAGCGACGGCGGCAGCAACGCCGGGTCCAACAGCTCCGGGCGTCCCGCTGGCGGAGGGGCGAGCACGACCGCGCCGGGCCCCTCCCACCGCACCGGAACCCGCCAGACCCGCCCCCGCGGGAGCCAGCCCCGAAGCGTGACCGCCGCGCCGGCGGGCTGGAAGCGAACCGCGTCGCCCCGGACCTGGGGCACCAGCAGCTGCAGCTCCGCGATGGCCTGGGTCTCGTCGGCGTAGGCGTCGGTCACTCGGGCGAAGACCAGCCGGTCGCCGGCGGGCACCCCTCCGGCGGCGAGGACGTCCAGCGTCGCCGTCAGCTCGTCGCCCACGAGCGTGCCCGCCGCGGGTCGGGCCCAGCTCGGCGGTGCAGCGAAGGCGACCGCCGCGCTGAGCAGCGAGACGAAGAGGGGCGCGATCAAACGGGGCGGGGCGACCATGGCTCAAGCCTAAGGGAACCAGGGCAGCGAGCGCCTGGGCGGGAGCAAGGACGGCAACTGCAGATCCTCGGCGAGAGGGCCCCTCAGCGCGGCGTCGGCAGCGCTCCCCGCACCACGTGGGCGATCGTGACGGCGATGCCGACGGTGGCTTCCTGGCGTTGACCGAGCTTGGGGATCGGGGCGCTGTGCCGCAGCGAGACCGTCAGCCGGTCCGATCCTCGCAGCCGCGAGGTCAGCGCTACCTGAGCAAACGGCTCCGCCGACGCCCCACCGACGGCCTGTCCGCCGCTCCAGCCGCGGCTGAGCCCGCGGGCCCCAGCGCCGACCACCAGCGTCCGCGCGAAGTTCAGGAAGAACGCGCCGTTGAGCTGCGCGTCCCACGACACGCCGGGCAGCTGGATGAGCCGCTTGAGGAAGGCATCGAGGTCCTCGATGTCCGTTGGCTTCACGACAAACCAGGCAGCCCCGAGCCGGTCGGCCTCCTGGGCCGCGTCGGGGTCGTCGGCGCCGGACCAGACGACCACGGGCAGGTGCGCCGTAGCCGGATCGCGGCGGATGGCGCCGAGCAGCTCAAGGCCGTCGCCGTCGGGCATGCGCAAGTCCGTGAGCACGAGCGCCGGCAACGGGGCCTGGGCCAGGCGGTGCAGCGCCGACTCGACGTCCTCGCAGACCTCCAGCAAACTGTCGGCGCGCTGGCGCTGCAAGGCCCGCTCCAGGAGGAACGCGGCGTCGGGTTCGTCATCGACGAGCAGGATCAACACGGCAGTCCCCGCAGCCCTTTCCTCCGACCTCGACTCTACACTCTGCGCGCCCTCCACCGACCGGGACCCGGCCCGTTGGCCCCTGCCCAACCGATCCGCCTCGATCCCCCGCGCACGTGAGCGGTACCCTGTCGGCGCTGCACTCTGCGACCCCTTGGGAGAGCCCCCTCATGTTCCGCGCGTTGCTCCTCCTGGCCCTGGTGCCCCAGACGGCGCTCGCCGTCACGCAGCTCATCGGCGACGCGGACGGGTTCGGCATCAACCCCGTGGCCCTGATCAACGCCAACGGCGGCCCCGCCGACACCGACGGCGACGGCGTGCTCGAGCCCGGCGAGCTCCTCCCCGACTGGAACGGCAACGGCTCCGTGGCCGTCGGCAGCAACGACAACTTCGACAACCGCGGTCCCCAGGAGTTGTTCGCCACCAACGGCTTGCAGTGGACCGACATCGCCTTGCAGCCCCGCGGCGCCGCCAACAACGCCGCCTTCATCTTCCAGTACATCCCGCCCCAGCCCGGCGACGTCGGCTACGCGACGCCCCACTTCGTGACCTTCGTGTTCGGCGACTACGACGTGTTCCCGGCGTCGGTCGACATCGACGGCAACCTCATCCCGCTGGTGCAGCAGAACAACTCGACCGAAGACGGCCTCATCCAGTCCCTGTTCGCCGAGGTCCCCTGGTCCGACGTCGCCGACGGCACGGTCACCATCACGTTCGTGGGGCCCAACGAGCCCTACATGGCGTTCGACTACGCCCTGCTGGACGTCAACGCGCTGTCCGACTCGGACCAGGACGCCATCCCGGACCCGCTCGACAACTGCCCCTGCGACGCGAACTTCGACCAGGCCGACCAGGACAACGACGGCATCGGCGACATCTGCGACTTCGGCTTCCCCGTCGAGCTGTGCTTCGACGACATCGACAACGACTCCGACGGCGATGTGGACTGCGAGTCGGTGGACTGCTCCTGCCTCGAAGCCTGCGAGGACTTCGACTCCGACAACGACGGCTGGGACAACGTCGACGACAGCGCCCCGCCGGACCCGTTCGTGTGCACCGACTCCGACGGCGACGGCTGCGACGACTGCGCCAGCGGCCTGGGCGACCCGGCCAACGACGGCCCCGACCTCGACGGCGACGGCCTCTGCGACTCCGGCGACCCCGACATCGACGGCGACTTCTACGACAACGACGAAGAGCTCATCTGCGGCTCGGCCATCGACGACGCCAGCTCGACTCCCCTCGACTTCGACCCCGACTTCGACGGCCTCTGCACCCCGCTGGACTTCTGCGAGGACGTGGACGGCGACCAGGTCGGCAACGGCAACAACGGCAACACCGACTGCCCGATCCCCGACGTCGACGCCAACGACGCGATCAACGCCCTGTGCGCCGACTCCGACGGCGACACCTGCGAGGATTGCCTCATCGCCCTGACGTGGGCGCCGGACAACGACGGCCCCGACAACGACGGCGACGGGCTGTGCGACAACGGCGACCCCGACGACGACAACGACGGCTGGGACGACACGCAGGAGGCCGTGTGCGGCGTTCCGCTGTCGCAGTTCAACGCCAACGTCGTGCCCCCCGACGCCGACGGCGACGGCGTCTGCGACAACCTGGACGCCTGCAACGACGCCGACGGCGACGGGATCGGCGACGGCACGCTGGGCAACATCGGCTGCGCGGACCCGGCTCTGACCGACTCCGACGACTTCAACCCCACCGTCTGCGGCGACGTGGACGCCGACGGCTGCGAGGACTGCTCCAGCGGCGTCTTCGACACGTTCGACGACGGCCCCAACAACGACGCCGACAACATCTGCAACGTCGGGGACATCGACGACGACAACGACGGCTGGCTGGATGTGGACGAGGTGGCCTGCGGGTCGAACCCGCTGGAGCTCAGCTCCCAGCCCATCGACGCCAACAACAACGGCGTGTGCGACGTGCTGGAGAACTGCGCCGCCGGCAACGTCGACGGCGACTTGCTCTGCGACGACACGGACCCCTGCGTGGACGCCGACGGCGACGGGCTGGGCAACGGCAGCAACGGCAACACGGGCTGCGTGATCCCCCAGTCCGACTCCGACGACTCCCTCGCCAACGTGTGCTCCGACGTCGACGCGGACACCTGCGACGACTGCAGCTCCATCGGCCTGTTCGCCCCCAACGCCGACGGCCCCGACGGCGACGCCGACGGCATCTGCAACGCGGCCGACACGGACGACGACGGCGACGGCATCCCCGATGTGGTCGAAGGCAACGGCGACCCCGACGGCGACGGCATCCCCAACTCGCTGGACACGGACTCCGACGGCGACGGGGTTTCTGACGCGGACGAGGGCACCGGCGACTCCGACGGCGACGGGCTGCCCGACTACCTGGACGACGACTCGGACAACGACGGCATCCCCGACCAGGTCGAAGGCAACGGCGACCTGGACGCCGACGGCATCCCCAACTTCCTGGACGACGACTCCGACGGCGACGGCATCGACGACGTGGTCGAAGGCGACGTGGACTCCGACGGCGACGGCATCGACGACTTCCTGGACGTGGACTCCGACGACGACGGCATCCCCGACGAGGTCGAAGGCGACGGCGACAGCGACGGCGACGGCGTGCCCGACTACCTGGACGACGACGCCGACAACGACGGCATCCCCGACGCGGTCGAGGGCGACTCCGACGGCGACGGCGACGGAATCCCCGCCTACCTGGACGACGACTCCGACGGCAACGGCATCGACGACGGCACCGACGGCACCGGGGACCTCGATGGCGACGGCATCCCCGACTTCCTGGACCTGGACGACTTCGACAACGGCCTCAACGACTCGGACTCCGACGGCTTGCCCGACTTCGCCGAGGTGCTCAACGGCCTGGATCCGTTCGACCCCGACACCGACGACGACGGCGTGCTGGACGGCGACGAGCTGGGTGGCGACACCGACGGAGACGGCTGGCTCGACGGCAACGACAACTGCCCCTTCGCCGACAACCTGGACCAGTTCGACGAAGACGGCGACGGCGTGGGCGACGTCTGCGACGCCTGCTTCGGCGACGACGCGGTGGGCGACACGGACGGCGACGGCGACTGCGACGACGTGGACGAAGACGACGACGGGGACTTGATCCCCGACGCCGTGGAGTGCCCGCCGCTGCTGAGCGCGGAGCTGGAGAACGGCGGATTCGAGGCCGGGGCGAGCATCCCGGCGGCGGGGGGCTGGGCGTACCTGCACGAGTCCCTGGTGCCGGCCTGGAGTTCGGACGGGCCCGGCAACGTCATCGAGCTGCACGGCGACGGCCACGCGGGGTTGGACAGCTTCGAAGGCGGCCACCACGCGGAGCTCAACAGCAACAGCGTCAGCTCGATCCATCAGGACTTCGAGACCGAGCCGGGCGAGGTGCTGACGTGGTCGCTGCGCCACCGCGGGCGCACGGGCATCGACACGGCCGAGGTGTGGATCGGCGCGCCGGGCGCCGAGGTGTTCGTCGCGACGATGACGAGCAGCCAGACCTGGCAGCGCTACACGGGGGCCTACGGGGTGCCCGCGGGGCAGACGTCGACGCGGCTTCTGCTGGTGGCGGTGTCGTCGGCCAGCAGCTCGGCGACGGTGGGCAACCTGGTGGACGCGGTCAGCTTCGAGGGGTCCTACGACCTCGACGGCGACGGCCTGGACGCGTGCCTGGACACGGACTCCGACGACGACGGGATCGACGACTTCGACGAAGGCTTCGGCGACCCCGACGGCGACGGAATCCCCACGTACCTGGACGACGACTCGGACAACGACGGCATCCCCGACTCCGTCGAGGGGGGCTCGGACCCCGACGGCGACGGCATCCCGTCCAACATCGACGACGACTCCGACGGCAACGGCGTGCTGGACGCCGACGAGCCGGCCGGCGACAGCGACGGCGACGGCATCCCCGACTTCCTGGACCCCGACGACACCGACGGGGGCTCGGCCGACAGCGACGGCGACGGGCTGTCCGACGCCGACGAGGCCGCCGTGGGCATGGACCCGTTCGACACGGACTCGGACAACGACGGGGTGAACGACGGGCTGGAAGGCCTGGGCGACGAAGACGGCGACGGCGTGCCCAACGGCCTGGACACGGACGCCGACGGCGACGGGATCATCGACGGCATCGACGGCATCTCCGACGACGACGGCGACGGCATCCCCGGCTTCCTGGACCCCGACGCGGACAACGACGGCCTGCCCGACGCCAACGAGTCCACGGACGACACCGACGGCGACGGCCTCCCCGACTTCCTCGACCCCGACTCGGACAACGACGGCTTCACCGACGGCGAAGAGGGCGACGGCGACCCCGACTTCGACGGCATTCCCAGCTACCAGGACGACGACGCCGACGGCAACGGCATCGACGACGCGACGGACGGCGACGGCGACGCGGACGGCGACGGCATCCCCGACTACCTGGACCCCGACGACACCGACGGCGGCAGCAACGACTCCGACGGCGACGGGATCTCGGATTCCGACGAGCTGCTCGACGGGACCGACCCCTTCGACCCGGACACGGACAGCGACGGCATCTCCGACGGCGAAGAGGGCAACGTCGACTCCGACGGCGACGGGCTGGTGGACGCCGCCGACCCCGACTCGGACAACGACGGCATCCCCGACGCGGACGAAGGCAACGTCGACTCCGACGGCGACGGGCTGCCCGACTACCTGGACGACGACTCCGACAACGACGGGATCCTCGACGCCGACGAAGGCGACGGCGACGCGGACGGCGACGGCGACCCCGACTACCTGGACACGGACGCCGACGACGACGGGATCCTGGACGCCGACGAGGGCGACGCGGATGTGGATGGGGACGGGCTGCCCAACAACGTGGACGTGGACTCCGATGGCGACGGCATCCTGGACTCGACCGAGGGCGACTCCGACCCCGACGGCGACGGGCTGGGCAACTTCGAGGACACCGACAGCGACGGGCAGGACAGCACCGACGACGTGGACGGGCTCGGCGATGCGGACGACGACGGCATCCCCGACGCCTACGACCTGGACGACACCGACGGCGGTTCGTCGGACTCCGACGGCGACGGGCTGACCGACGGCGAGGAGACGGACCAGGGTTCCGACCCGTTCGACGAAGACACCGACGGCGACGGCGTGCTGGACGGCGACGAAGGCGACGGCGACGCGGACGGCGACGGCATCCCCGACGTTCTGGACGACGACTTCAACCCGACCGGCCCGCCCCAGGACACCGACGGCGACGGCATCCCCGACTCGGTCGAGGGTGATTCGGACCCCGACGACGACGGCCTGCCCAACTTGGTGGACGGCGACTCCGACGGCGACGGCATCGCCGACAACATCGAAGGCGCCGGCGACGTGGACGGCGACGGCATCCCCAACTACCTGGACGACGACTCCGACGGCGACGGCATCGCCGACAACGTGGAAGGCGCGGGCGACATCGACAACGACGGCGTGCCCGACTTCCTGGACGCCGACGACAACGACTTCGGCTTCGGCGACACCGACGGCGACGGGCTGTCGGACCTCGAAGAGGACATCATCGGCAGCGACCCGTTCGACCCCGACAGCGACGACGACGGGATCCCCGACGGCTTGGAGGGGACCGGCGACACGGACGGCGACGGGCTGGCCGACGCGATCGACCCGGACAGCGACGGCGACGGCATCCCCGACGCGATCGAGTCGCTCGTCGACACGGACGGCGACGGGCTGATCGACGCGATCGACGAGGACTCCGACGGCGACGGCGTGCCCGACTGGCTCGAAGGCGACGAGGACCTCGACGGCGACGGCCTGGGCAACTACGTCGACCTGGACAGCGACGGCGACGGCATCCCCGACTCGTCGGACCCCGACTGGGACACGGACGCCGACGGCGACGGGATCCTGGACATCGACGAGGGCAACGGCGACACGGACGGCGACGGCATCCCCGACTACCTGGACGAGGACTCCGACGGCGACGGCGTGAGCGACGCCGACGAAGGCGACGGCGACGCGGACGGCGACGGCATCCCCGACTACCAGGACGACACCGACGACCTGGCCGCCGACGTGGACGGCGACGGGCTGACGGGCGCCGAGGAGCTGGACGCGGGGACGGACCCCGGGCTGTTCGACACGGACGGCGACGGGATCGGCGACGGCGACGAGGTCGCGGCGGGCACGGACCCGTTGGATGCTGACAGCGACGACGACGGGCTGAGCGACGGCGAGGAAGACGCGGCGGGCACGGACCCGTTGGATCCCGACAGCGATGGCGACGGGCTGTCCGACGGCGACGAAGACGCCGTGGGCACGGACCCGCTGAACCCCGACTCCGATGGCGACGGGGTCGACGACGGCGACGAGGTGGACGCGGGCAGCGACCCGTTCGACGCCGACTCCGACGACGACGGCCTGGACGACAACGAAGAGGCGTCCATCGGGACGAACCCCAACGACCCCGACACCGACGGCGACGGGCTGAGCGACGGCGAAGAGGACGCGGAGGGGACCGATCCCCTGGACGTGGACTCGGACGGCGACGGGATCGAGGACGGGGTCGAGGGCTTTGAGGACTCCGACGACGACGGCGTGATCGACGCGCTGGACGAGGACTCCGACGACGACACGATCTCGGACGCCGTCGAAGGCGACGACGACGCGGACGGCGACGGGATCCCCAACTACCTGGACCTGGACTCCGACGCGGACGGGATCATCGACGAGCTCGAAGGCGACGGGGACCTGGACGGCGACGGGGTGCCGGACTTCCTGGACCCCGACGGGCCGCCCACGGACGACGCCGACGGCGACGGGGTGACGGACGTGGACGAAGAGGCGGCCGGCACGGACCCGTTCGACGCGGACTCCGACGACGACGGGCTCTGGGACGACGAGGAGATCGATGCGGGCGACACGGACGGCGACGGGGTCATCGACGCGCTGGACGACGACGACGACGGCGACGGGATCCTGACCGGCTTCGAGATCAACCAGATCGAGGACGCCGACGGCGACGGGATCCCGAACCACCAAGACACGGACTCCGACGGCGACGGCATCCCCGACGAGGCCGAAGGCATCGAGGACGCGGACGGCGACGGGCTGCCCAACTTCGTGGACGACGACTCCGACGGCGACGGGGTCGGCGACCTCGCCGAAGGCACCGGCGACTCCGACGACGACGGCATCGCCGACTACCTGGACGACGACGACAACGACGGCCCGGCCGGCGATCTCGACGGCGACGGGCTGTCCAACGCCGACGAAGCGACCTACGGCACGAACCCCGAGGACCCCGACACGGACAACGACGGCGTCTCCGACGGCGACGAGATCTCGCGCGGGACGAACCCCAACCTGGCCTGCGGCTGCAGCACAGGCGGGCCGGCACCGGTGGGCGTCGGGTTGCTGCTGCTGGGGTTGCTCGGGGTGCGGCGGCGGCGGTAGGGGGGGTCCGTTGACTTGAACGGAGGCCGGACCCAGGATCCAGGCAACCGTTCGGGTTTTCCGAACGGGCGGAGGCCGGATGCTGCGACCCGTCGACATTGGAGTGGCCCTCGAGGCTGCGCTGACCCTGGAACTGGTGGGGCGCTGGGCGCCCGCCGACATCCGTCACAACCTGGGTCTGCCGCGGGCCACGCTCAGCGAGTCCTTGGATCGGCTGGCGGCGGCGGGACTCGTCCGTGACCGCTTCCTTCATCGCGGCGTGTTGGCGTCGCTGCTGCCCGTGCTGCCTCACATCGTCCCGATTCGGAGCGGGGGGCAGGTGGCTGTCCAAGGGCTGCACACCGGCTTTGCGGCGCCGGCCTTTGCAGGACAGTTCCGGGCCGGAGCGCCGCTCGTGTGGGCCGTCGCCGGGGGGCCCGACATCGGACTCCCGATCGACCCGCTGCACCCCCGCATTCCGGCGCACCTCCTGGCTTCGGGCGATGAACAGCGATACGCGATGCTGGCCTGGGTCGATGCGGTCCGGGGCGGCCGGGCGCGGGAAGTCGCGCACGGAATCGAGGGGCTCAGGCGTCTCTGTGGATTGCCGCCCTCCCCCGGCATCAGACCGCAGCCGGCGATCGAAGCGCTGATGGGGGAAATCGTCGACGGACTGCGACGGGCGGCCGAGGCTGAGGACTTGGAATCTCCAGCGGATGGCGGGGCCCCGCTGTTGAGGAGTTCAGGCCCTTGATCCCGCTGCTCGACCTGGTGGCGGCCGACCTGGAGTTTCTGGCCAACAACCGGATGTTCTTCGGGGCCGCTGTCCTGGAGCTGTACCTGGACGACGCTCGCATCGACCAAGCGGAGATTCGGCCAAGCGAAGACGTGGATGTGGTCATCGACGTCGCGCTCAGTGGCAGTCCGGCAGAGCTCGAAGCGCATCCAGGACCGAGAGCCGATGGGAGGGCAGCTACTACTCCCACGATCTGGAGGACGTCGCGCTGCTCCTCGCAGGCTGCTCCGACTTCTCCGGCGCCGTGCAGACGGCGGGCCCGGCGGTTGCGGGCTACGTCGCGCAGTGGGCGGAGGAGCTGTTGGGGCAAGGGTCGGCGGACGGCCGAGGCGCCTACGCGGTGCTGATGTCGAATCTGCCCCGGTCAGTCGGTCAGCCCTCCTTCGACGCATTGCTCCGAGCCCTCACCGGACGCTAGCCCCCCCCTCCCCCTGACCCCGACGATCCCCCAGCCATCGATCTGATCGCTACGATCGATCCGTGCAAACCGATCCCAAGACCGGCGGCGGCGAGCCGGGGATGTCGCTCATCCCCCCGGGGGACGGGCCCTTGTGCCTGGGCGCCTACGAGCTGCGGGAGCGGCTGGGCGGGGGCGGCTGGGGGTCGGTCTACGCCGGGGTGTACCGGGCCGGCGACGTCCGCCTGCCCGTCGCGCTCAAGGTCATCACCACGCGCAGCAAGCGCGGCGAGCTGGGCAAGCGCGCCCTGGAGCGTGAGATCGAGGCCGTCGCCGCGCTCGACCACCCCCACGTCGTCCGCATCTACGACCACGGGCGCGTCACCGAAGCCGAAGCCGAAGGCACCGGACTCGTCGTCGATGCGCCCTACTTCGCCATGGAGCACCTCACCGGCGGCACCCTGATCCCCAAGCTGGGCAAGCTGCCCTGGACCTCGCAGCGGCGGATCCTGCTGGGGCTGCTCAACGCGCTCGCTCACGCCCACGCGCGGGACCTGATCCACCGGGACGTCAAGCCGGCCAACGTCCTGCTGGGGAAGGGGCACCTCAAGCTGGCCGACTTCGGCCTCGCGGAGGGACTCGCCCCCGCCGACGACAACAAGCCCGTCGCCGGCACCCCCGGCTTCATGGCCCCCGAGCAGATCGGCGGCGAGCACCGCCGCATCGGCCCCTGGACCGACCTGTACGCCGTCGGTTGCCTCGCCTACGAGCTCGCCTGCCGGACCTCGATCTTCACCCGCGGCCGCAACCAGGCCGAGACCCTCGCCGAGCACCTGGGCGGCGAACCGTGGCCGCTGGAGCCTCGGGAAGCCGTGCCCGCTGGCTTCGAGGACTGGATCCTCCAGATGACCGCCCGGGACCCCGGCATCCGCTTCCAGCGCGCCGCCGACGCTGCGTCGGCGCTGAAGTCACTGGGCGAGCCGGTCGGCCAGCGGGGCACCCACCCCGGGCGGCCGATGCCCGACCCATCGTCGCCGTCCCGGGAGGCCAGCACTGCGCTGTTGAGCCCCGGCGCCGCGCCCTCGCCCCTGGGCCCCCGCCTCAACGACGCCCCCGCCGCCGCCCCCGTTCGCGCCGACTGGCGGGGACGGGCCACCAACCCTGCAGACCACACCGTCAACGCCGGCCTGGGTCTCTACGGACTGCGTCCCCCTCCGTTCGTCGGCCGCCACGACGAGCGCGACGCGCTGTGGGCCGCGCTGACGGGCGTGGCCGCCGAGCGCCGGCCCCGAGCCGTCGTGCTGCGGGGCGTCGCCGGCACCGGGAAGACCGCGCTGGCGCGGTGGCTGGTGGAGCGCGCCGACGAGGTCGGGGCCGCCGCCGCCTGGACCGCCCCCCACGACCCCGGCGAGGCCTCCGCGCGGCCGCTGCTGACGATGCTGGAGCGGCACCTTCGGCTCGCAGGCCTCTCCCTGGACGACGCCCAGTCCGCCCTCGAGGACGACCTGGTCGGCACTGCCGCCGGCGACGAGGAGGCCGCCGACTTGATGCGCGTGCTTCGGCCCGTGGGCCCGCTGCCCTCGGTGGGGGAGCTGTCCGCCGTCGTCCGGCGCGCCGCCGAGCGGGCAGCTCGCCACCGTCCCCTGGTGATCTGGTTCGACGACGCCCAATGGGGCCGCGACTCGCTCGCCTTCGCCGACCACCTCATGACCGTCGCCCCGGCCGCGCCGATCCTGCTCGTGCTCACGGTGGAGGAGGGCTCCCTGTCGCGGGAGCCCCTCGCGCGGCGTCGGCTGGACGCGGTGCTGAGTCGCCCCGGCGCCTCGACGGTGTCGGTCGGGCCCCTGCCCCGGGAGCACCACCAGGAGCTGGTGAGGGGGCTGCTCGGATTCTCGGGGCCGCTGGTGTCGCGCATCGCTGCGCGGACCGCCGGCAGCCCGCTCTTCGCGGTCCAGCTGGTCGCGGACTACGTGCACCGGGGACTGCTGGAGCCGGGAGCGCGGGGGCTGCGTCTGCGGGCCGGCGAAGACGCGCCGCTGCCCGCGGACCTCGCGTCCAGCTGGCGCGCCCGCATCGACCACTTGCTGGGGGGGCTCCCCGCCGGTTGCGAGGACGCCCTGGAGGTCGCCGCGACCCTCGGCCTGGAGGTCGACGCCGGGGAGTGGACGGCCCTCACCGAGCCCCGGCCCCGCCAGCTTCTGGTCCGACGGCTGCTCCGGCAGGGACTGGCGAAGCAACGCCCCGGCGGCTGGGCGTTCGTCCACGGACTCCTGCGCGAGGCCGTCGTGTCGCGAGGAGAAGCACGGGCGACGGAGCTTCACGCCCGGTGCGCCGAGCTGCTCGCAGCCCAGCCCGACGCCCACCCGCTGCGGCTCGCCCGGCACCTTCGCGCCGCCGGCCGAGACGAAGACGCCATCGCCCCGCTGCTGGCCGCGACCCACGAGTCGCGCAGCCGGACCGATCACAGCCGGACGGGCGAGCTGCTCCAGGAGCTGTCGTCGGCCCTGGACGCCGCCGGCCGACCCGAGGCCGACTTCGCTCGACTGCGGATGCTGGAGCTGACCGCGCGACTCCGCCTGCTCTCCCACGATCCCGACGGCGCCGAAGCGATCGCCAACCGCATGGACGCCATCGCCGCCGCGGACGGTTCGCCCGCCGTCCTCGCGCGAGCCCGGCTGGTGCGGGGCAACTTCCTCATCCGCCGCGGCCGACTGCCCGAAGGCATCGCCATGGCCGAAGAGGGCTTGAAGCTCGGGGAGCAGATCGGGGACGAGCGCACGATCGACGACGCCCTGGCGATCATGGGCTTCGGGCTGACGCGCACGGCGGATCGCGCGCGCACCCAGGCCGTCGTGGAGCGCCGGCTCGCCGCCGCCGAAGCGGGGGGCCGGCTCGCCGACATGGCCCACAGCTACAGCTCCCTCGTCCGGGTTCACATGCTGGCCGACGAGCTGGACAAGGCCGAAGCCATCGGCGGACTCGGGCTGGCCCACTGCCGCCGCCATGGGTTCCGGCGCATCGAAGCGGCCCTGAGCAACGAGCTGGGCGAGGTCGCGCGGATCGCCGGCGAGTTCGAGCTGGCCGAGCGGCGCTACCGCCGCAACATCAAGCTGTACACCGACCTGGGCTACCAGGGTCTGCTGGTCGCCGCCTGGAACCTGGCGTTGGTCATGCTGCAGACCGGCCGCTGGTCCGAGGCGCGGGCCCAACTCGAGGCCACGCTGGCCGAGGTGATGGCGTCGGGCGAACCCCACCTCCGCGCGGCCGCCGAAGTGGAGTTGGCCGTCTGCGAGGCCGCCCAAGGCCATCGGGAGGCGTGCGCGCGGCGGCTCGACGAAGCCGCGGTGCTGCTGGCGGAGACGGGCTACCTGGACATCGACATCGCGATCTTCGCGGAGCTCACCGCCGAGCAGGCGACGCAGCGCGGCTGGGCCGCCGAGGCCGCCAGCGCCTGGGCCATCGCCATCGACAGCTGGACCCGGCTGGATCGGCCCGAAGCAGCGGCGGCCGCACGCAAGCGCAGCACCGGGTGAGGCGCGACGGCGCTTCGGTCCGGTAGCCTGGGCGCTCGGAGGCGCCCATGGACGAGTCGAAGCCAAACGGAACGTCGGAGAGCCGGCGCCAGGTCTTGAAGCTGCTGGCCGTAGCTCCCCTCGCCGGCTGCGTCACGGAGCCGGAGCCCGAGGCCCCGCCCGCCGACGAGGAGGAGATCCCCGGCGCGCCGACGCCGCTCGTGGGCGAGGTGGCCGTAGGCTCCGTCGACGACTTCAACACGGAGGCGCTGCTGGCCATCGCCGGGGAGCGGGTTGCCGTGGGCCGAGACGGCGACGGGCTGTGGGCCCTGAGCCTGCGGTGCGGCCACCTGGGCTGCACCATCGGCGAGGGCGAAGGGGTCGGCCAACTCGACTTCGCGGGCATCCGGTGCGGCTGTCACGGCAGCGAGTACGGTCGCGATGGAGACCTGCGCCGGGGCCCGTCGGAGCAGGACCTCGACAACCTCGCCTTGCGCATCGAAGCCGACGGCACGGTGGTGATCGACCGCGACACGACCGTGCCCCTCGGCAGCCGGACCCTGCCGGTGGCGTAGGCCTCTCCGGCGCTCAGTCCTCCGACGACTCCGCCGAGCTGCACGCGGTGTCCAGCCGGTCGATCCGGCCGTCGCCGTCGTTGTCGAGGCCGTCGTTGCACGGCGTGGAGCCGGTGCCCGCCTCCTGGGGCTCGGCCGCAGCGCAGTCGGGGTCCGCGGCGTCGAACCAGCCGTCGCCGTCGTCGTCGATGCCGTTGTCGCACTCGGGCTGCTCCGACAGCAGGACGGCGGTCCGGCAGTCGGGGTCCGCCGCGTCGACGCTGCCGTCGCCGTCGTTGTCGAGGCCGTCGTTGCAGGCCATGGGGCTGGTGCCGGACTCCAGCTGGGGGCCGCCGGGCTGACAGTCGGGATCGTCGCGATCGGTCCAGCCATCGCCGTCTTCGTCGACCCCGTTGTCGCAGGGGCGGGAGGCTGCTGGAACGCTGAGGGGGCCCAGCGGCCAGACCCAGGGCTCGTCGGTGGGCGCCAGCGTTCGCCGCCCGGTCCACGCCGACGCCATCTGGTTGCCCCGCAGGTCGAAGACCACCAGGCCCACGTCGGCCTCGGTCCCCTCGAGGGCGTCGGTGCCGAACAACAGGATCAGGCCGTCGCCGGGGGCATCGGGGTCCGTGCGCAGCGACGGGATCTCCGCCACCACGTCGTCCTGGCCGTCGCCATCGACGTCGCGGAGCTTCAACGACGGGTTCAGTTCGCCGAACAGGAGGATGCTCGAGGTGTCCTCGATGGGCGGGTCCGCGCCGGCCACGACGACTTGCAGGTAGCCCCCGAGCCGGTGAATCCAGTTCATCAGACCGACGGCGTCCTCAGGCTCCGGCGACAGGATCATCCACGGCTCCCCGTCGGGGCGGGACGCGCGATCGGACGCGATGGCGGGCACCCGGACGTCGGGGGTCGGGGTCGGGTCGGCCGGGGGCTCCGCGACGCAAGCGGACAGGCTCACGGCGGCCAGGAGGATGCAGCGCCAACCGGAGAGGCTTCGGATGTTCAGACGGGGCAGCACGCAGGGCCTCCAGGGGATCGATGCTAGCATCGGGCCGCGGAGTCCCCATGTCGCTGCTGGTTTCCCCAGGTTGTAGTCGAGCCGCCCGGTTGTTGGTGTTTGCTGGGTTGTGGCTCGTCGCCGCCTGCGGCAGCCCGGAGCCGACCGAGCCGGCCATCAGCCTCTACGCCGAGGAGCTGGGCGGGCCGATCCAGGGGCTGGACGAAGCCACCCAGGCACGCTGGGAAGCCGGCAAGAGCCTCATGGAGCGGAGCTTCGCGCCGTCCGAGGGCCTGGGCCCCGCCTACAACGCGACGTCGTGCGCCGCCTGCCACCACTTCCCCGCCGCCGGCGGCAGCGCCGGCCGTTTCCGCGACTTCCATCTGATGCAAGCCACGGCCGAGGACGGCACCCGCAGTGACCGCGGAACCGACCCCGAAGGCCCGCTGCGCACGATCTACTCGGTGCCCGAGGGGCACGTCCCTCCGGCCGCGGGCGCCGACGTGGCCGCTCGGCGGGTGCCGCTGTCGGCGTTCGGAGTCGGGCTGTTCGCGCTCGTCGCCGACGAGGACATCCTCGCCCTGCAGGACCCCGAGGACGCCGACGGCGACGGGATCTCCGGCCGGGCCCACCTCCGCCCCGAGGGCGTCGGTCGGTTCGGCTACAAGGCCCAGTCCGCGACGCTGGAGCGCCTCGTCCGCGGCTCGCTGCGCGATCAGATGGGCATCACGACGCCGGCGGTCGACTTCGCCGCGACGCTCGCCGAACGGCGCTCCTTGCTCGACGCGCTGCTGCCCAGCGCCCAGGCCCACCCGTCGAATCTGGATGCGGACCCGGGGGTCGACTCCGACCCAGTCAGCGACCCGGAGCTGGCCGGCGACGACGTGCGGGACCTGATCACGTTCCTGGCGTTCCTCGCCCCGCCGCCGCCGGTGAATCTCGGGCGGGACGAAGAAGTAGCGCGCGGCCGGGAGCTGTTCGGACAGCTCGGCTGCATGAGCTGCCACCGCCCCACGCTGCCCACGCCGCTGGGCCCGATCCCGGCGTGGACGGACCTGCTGCTCCACGACATGGGCGACGACATGGGGCCCGACGTGGCAGTGGGCGACGCGTCACAGACCGAGTGGCGGACGACGCCCCTGGGGGCGGTGCGCCTGCACATCCCCTACATGCACGACAACAGCGCTCCGGCGTACCGGTTCACGTCCCAGGGGCACGGCGGCGAGGCCCTGGCGTCGTCGGTGGCGTTCCGGGAGCTGAATGAGGCGGACCGGGCGGACCTGAACACCTTCCTGGACAGCCTCGGCGGCTGGAACCCCAAGGGTCGGGTGCTCGCTCAGGAGGGCCAGGCCCCACCGCCACCCAACACGCTGGGCGGCACCGATGGCGTCCTGAGCGTGTGGGAACAGGAGCTGTGGGAGAAAGGCCGGGACAAGTTCGATCGGGGCGTGTCCCCGGCGTTCGACTCCGGGTTGGGCCGGTTCATGAGCGGCGACTCCTGCCGCGCCTGCCACGACACGCCGGTGCTGGGCGGCGGCGGCGGCAACGACGTCAACGTGCTGCTGGTGGAGCTCCCCGAAGGCAGCGAGCCGGACTACTGGCCCCTGGGCCACGGGGCGATGCCCCGCACGTCCATCACGCGGGTTTCGCCCTGGGTGCCCGACGCCGACCCGGTGGTCGTGGAGCCGCGGAACACGCCTTCGTTGTTGGGTCTGGGGCAGCTGGAACTCGTGCCCGCGAGCGCGATCCTGGCGCTCGCCGACCCCGACGACGCCGACGGCGACGGGATCTCGGGCCGGGCCCGCATCTTGCCGGGCGGGCGTCTGGGCCGGTTCGGCTGGAAGTCGAACACGCCGACGCTGCTGGACTTCACGTCGGGCGCGCTGCGGGGCGAGCAGGGCATCACCTCGGACCCGCTGTACAGCTTCTACACAGTGCTCGACGACGGCGATCAGTACCCGGACCCCGAGCTGTCCGATGGCGGCCCCCTGGAGATCACCGCGTTTGTGGCGGGCCTCGCGCCGCCCCTCCCCACCGCCGACGAGCCCGAAGGCCGAGCGGCGTTCGACGAGTTCGGGTGCGATGACTGCCACACCCCCGACCTCGCCGGCGTGGCGGCCTTCACGGACCTGCTCGTTCACGACATCGCGCCCCCCGGCGCGCCCCTGGTCAACTACGAGGTCGGGCTGCTCCCCAGCGAGTTCCGCACCCCTCCCCTCTGGGGCGTGGGCGCGACGGGCCCCTGGCTGCACGACGGCAGCGCCGAGACGCTCCGCGCTGCGATCGAGGACGGCCACTTCGGCGAAGGCACGGCATCGCGGGAGGCGTTCGAGGCCGGCCCCGCCGACCGCCAGGAGGCGCTGCTGAGGTTCTTGCGGGGGCTGTAGGGGCGGTTACGGAATCGGGCGCAACGCCTGCCGGTCCCCCGAGGTCCACTCGTTCGTCACCCGGATCTGCTCGGCGTTGTCGCCGAACGGAAGCCCCGCCGCCGCCGCCGGCACGTTCGCGTCGTCGAGCCGGAACGGCACGCCCGTCTCCCGTTCGATGGCCGCCCCCAGCTGCCGCGCCATGGACGCGTAGCCGCGCCAGTTCATGTGGCAGTAGTCCACGAACACCTCGGGCCCGGGCAGCCCCAGGGGCGCCGCCGCCTGGGACAGAGCGTCCAGATCGACCAGGAACGCGCCCTCAGCCGCCGCCGCCTCCTCCCGAATGATGTCGTTGAACGTGGGACGACACCGGTTGCGCGGAGCCAGCTCGATGGTCTGCTGCAACGCCTGCCGCGCCGGCCCCGCGGCCCCCTGCGCCAACAGCGAGAACCCATGCCACCGCAGGGCCTCCGCCGGGTCGTCGCACCGCTCGAACACGGCCATCGCCTCCTCGTACCGACCGGCGTAGTAGAGGTCGATGCCCCCCGCCAGGCACTCGCCGAGGGTCGCTTCGATAGAGAGCCGGGTCACGTCGTCGGCGATGCCCAGCTCGTACTCGGCGATGGCGGCGTAGGCGGGAAGACGCTCGGTGAGCCGGTCGGGAGGATCCGGGGCGCGGAGGCAGGCGCGGAGCATGGGCAAAGCGAGCCCGAACTCGTTGGCCTCAAACAGCAGGACCCCCGTCGTACAAACGGGATGTGTCTCGAACCCGGGCGCGATTCGCATGGGCTCTCGAGCCGGCACAGCCGCCGCCGGGCGCGGGGGCTGCTCCCCGCGGAGGATGTGTCCGCCCGTATCCCATCCCCGGTATCGGAGATTCACCGGCAGCGTTCCGAGGGCGACTGAGACACCTCGCTCCGTCGCGTCCTGCACCATGGCGCGCAGGTTCTGCCGGTAGTCGTGGCGCAGACGATTCAGATCCGGGTGCTGGGGCGTGAACCAGGCCGAGCTGGGTTCTGGCGAGAGCCACCGCTTCAGCAACCGATACCCGCCTTGCTCGTTCAACCAGGCCTGCATCTGCCGCGGACGCAGCTGACCCTCGTTGTTGCAGGTCAGCACAACCAGGAGATCGAGATCGAGTTGGAGCAGCTGCTCGGCCACCGAGCGCGCTCGGGACGAGTTCTGGCCCCCGGCAGAGGCATTGATCACCTCCACCGATCGGCCCCCGCGCCCCTGCGTCAGCCCCCGCTCGAGGAAGAACGGGATCCCTCCGGCGGTGTTCGGGTAGCCCTGAAGCACGTAGGGGCTCCCCATCGCAAAGGAACCGCCGACCACCCCCACCCGGTAGCCGCCGCGCTTGTCCACCGGGAACGATTGACGGACGAGGCTCTCCTCTGCGTAGGCGGTCGTGTGCCAGCGGCCGTCGCGACCTCGGGCCCAGAGGCGTTCCTCCACGTACTGAACGCGGTCCGCGGGATGGGTGGTCGTCACCAGACGCCAATGCTCAAGTTGCTCGACCACTCCGTTCAGCCCCAGAAGCACCGCCAGCGCCGCAACGACCGCAAAGACCGCGGTTCGGCCGGTCGAGAGGCGGTTCGGGGAAGAGGTGCCCGGCACCAGGAGAGTTGAACACAGCCGGCCCTCCAGGAACGCCCCGCCCGCCTCTGGCATCCTCACCGCATGGGGGGGCAAGCGGTGCAGGCTTCAACTCAGCGGCCTCTGGCCGGCCGCCCAAGGCCAGCTCTGGCTGCGGCAATCCTGGTGCTCGCGTTGTTTCCTTGGAGAAGCTTCGCCAGCGCTGCCGACCGGGTCTGGTGCATCGGCGGCGACGGCGCGGGACAGTGCGCCAACTCGCCATGCACCAACAGCGTGCCGCTGCCCTCTCTGCAAGCGGCCCTGGACGCCGTGCTCGGCGCAGCGGCGGAGGGCGCTTCCGACCAGGACGTGTGCATTCAGCAGGAGGAACCGCTGGAGGGAGTGGCAGCTCTCTCCGATCCGGACGGCGTGCTCCAAGGCCGGCTCGGCTTCCTCAAGACCCACGGGACCGGTCAGACCGCGCTGTGCAGGCCGCCGGGATCGACCGCGCCGCTGGTCGACATCGACGCCGTGCCCGCCGACACCCTCCTGGTGGAGTGGCATGGCGCCATCTTGCTCGCGAACGATTGCGACGCGCCGCCGGCGCCCTTCCTCCGGGTACGCGGGGCTGAGGTCGGGCTCTCCCAGCTGCGGGTCGTCGGTGGAACCGGCCCGGTACTGGACCTGGATGATGCAGCGCTGAACCTCTACGACTTCCGCATCAACAATGTGCAAGGCGCCGCGGTCACGGGCGGCGGCGACTGGCGGATCGCTCAGGGCGAGGTAGCCAGTTGCGAGTCCGACGGTCGAGCGCTTCTGGACCAAACCAGCGGCGTCTTGAACATTGAACAGAGTGCCTTCCACGGCAATGTGATCCGGGGTGCCCCCCTGATCTCGACCGAGGGACAGTTGACGATGGACGCGTCCTACGTCGGCGCCAACGTCATCCTGGGAGGCGCACCGTTGCTCCGGGGTTCTGCCGGCCCGTCGCGCCTCGGAGGCACGTCTGGGATCTGGAGTTCCGTCCTCGAACGGAACGAGCTTCTCCTGGAGGGGGAGGCAGCCCCCGTGCCACTGGGTGATCTGGCGCTTGTCCAGGAGGGCGGCCCGTTCTGTCTTCCGCTCGGCTCCGACGCGCGCGCCTTCCGACAGCGACCGCGTCCCGATTCCACCGGGGACAACGCTGCGGAGGCACCTCTACTGGACCTGAACACCCCCTCGGCGGCGGACTTCGGCGCGTTCACGGTCAGCCAGTCCTTCGTCCTCGACAATGACCAGGCAAGCGGCAGTCCCCTCATTCGGCTGGGCCCGGGGCCCCGAACCCAGCTGGCAGTCCTCCACACCCACATCGAAGCGGACAACTCCCCCCGCCTCTTCGCGACGACCGGGGCCGACGTCTCGGTCCTGTCTGCTCGCAACATCTTCCTGGACCCGTTCACCCCTCCCTCGGGCCCGCCTGCTTCGGGCGAGGCCACTCACGACGTCCTTGGCGAGGACGTGCTGCACCCGCTCAGCATCCCGTTCGGAGGGGGCCCCTGGATCGGTCCCACGCACCGAATTCCCGACCCCGATGCGGCTTTCGTCGGCGCCGGCGGAGCGGCCGCGCTGTCGTCCTGCGAGCGGCTGGAGGCGCTCTGCCCCGAGTTGGCGGGAGACTGCAAGGACGTCGTGGCCGGCGACGCGCCTCGAGGATGCGCGCTGGGTGGTGCGGCGGAACGGTTGCTCACCTCCCCCGTCGTGTCGGAGCTCCAGGCTCCCTGGACCTGGTCCGGCTCCTGGGGCGAACTCCCCGGAGAGCAGCACCCCGCGGGACCGTCGGGCTGGCGCTGCGAGTTGGGAGACACGCCGTTCGACCGCTACGAGGACAGCTTCGCTGTCGCGGGCGACCTCGACGGCTACTCCCAGATGACCGACTGCGACAACGAAGATGACGCGGTTGTGCCGACCATGCCGTCCAAGGCCGAGATCCTCACCGGCCCTTGTGTCGCAAAGGACGGCGTGTGCTTCGTGTGTCCCGAAGGCACCGAGCCCAAGACGCAGGAACCGGAGCCGACCCCAGAACCGCCGATTCCTCCGGTACCCAGCGGCAACTGCACGGCATCGGGCTGCGCGGTCTCCTGGGCGGGGCTGTGGTTCGCTCCGCTCGGCGCCCTCGTGTCCCGCCGACGACGAACCTGACCCCTGCCGCAATGGCCCCACCCGGTCGTCCAGCTCGCCCTCGACGGGGTCGAACTGCTCCCGGCAGCCCCTATCGCACCCCGACGCCGGCCCGCTGATCGGGCGGCCCCGGATCAGGCCGTCGCGGTTGGGGCGGGGGCAGCTCGAGTGCTTGCCGGCGCGCGCGAGGGCGACGACTACGGGATGCGACGCGGCGCCTGACGTTCCCCCGAGATCCACTCGTTCGTGACGCGGATCTGCTCGGCGTTGTCCCCGAGCGGGAGCCCCGCCGCCGCCGCCGGAACGTTGGCGTCGTCGAGCCGGAAGGGCACGCCCGTCTCCCGCTCGATGGCCGCGCCCAGCTGCCGCGCCATCGACGCGTACCCCCGCCAGTTCATGTGGCAGTAGTCGAGGAAGACCTCGGGCCCCGGCAGCCCCTGCGGCGCCGCGGCCTGGCTCAACGCGTCCAGGTCGACGAGGAACGCACCCTCGGCGGCCGCCGCCTCCTCCCGAACGATGGCGTTGAAGGTGGGGCGACACCGGTTGCGCGGAGCCAGCTCGATCGTCTGCTGCAGCGCCTGCCGAGCCGGCTCCGCGGCCCCCTACGCCAACAGCGAGAACCCATGCCACCGCAGGGCCTCCGCCGGGTCATCGCACCGTTCGAAGGCCGCGATCGCCTCGCCGTACCGGCCCTCGTAGAATAGGTCGATTCCGTCGGCGAGGCAGGTGCCGAGCGAGGCCTCGAGGGAGACGCGCGTGACGTCGTCGGCGATGCCGAGCTCGTACTCGGCGATGGCGGCGTAGGCGGGGAGCTGACCGTCGAAGCCACCGTCCAGCCTCCCCCCCGCGGCCATGCAGGCCCTCAGCAGCGGCAGCGCCTCGGCGAACGCCTCCGCCTCGAACAAGAGGGTCCCGGTCACGCACACCGGCTGCCCTTCGAAGCCCGCCGGAATCGGCAACGGGTCCCGGGCCGGAACCACCGGAAGCCCCACCGCGGGGCCCTTGCCCCCGATGAGGTGGCCGGCTTCCCACCCTCGATAGCGCAGGTTCACCGGCACGGTCGCGAGGGCGACGGGAACGCCCCGCTCGGCCGCCGCCGCCAGGATCGCTCGGAGGTTGGCGCGGTAGTCCCGCCGCAGTCGATCGAGGTTCGGGTGCTGCGGCGTGAAGTAGCTGCCCTTCGCCTGGGGCAGCAGCCACCGCTTCAACAGGCGGTAGCCGCCTTGCTGGTTGAGCCACCGCCGCATCTCGGTGGGGCGCAACTCGCCTTCGTTGTTGCAGGTGGCGACGACCAGCAGATCGGGGTCGAGCCTGACGACCTGATCGACGATGGCTCGCACCCGGGACGAGTTCTGCGCACCCGCCGCGGCGTTGATGACCTCGATGCCCCGGCCCGGGTCGGCCGCGCGCAGGCCGTGCTCCAGGAACCACGGCGCACCGCCGGCCAGCCGGGGGAAGCCCTGCAGGAGGTAGGGGCTCCCCATGGCGAAGGAACCGCCCACGACGAACACGCGGAAGGCCTTGCCCTTGTCCACCGGGAAGGACTGGCGCACCAGCGACTCCTCGGCGTAGGGCGTGGTGTACCAGCGGTCGTCGCTCCCGCGTTCGAACAACCGCTCTCCGACGTGCTGCACCCGGTCGACGTGCTGCACCCGGTCCGCGGGGTCGGAAGTCTCCAGGAGGGCCCGGGCTTCGAGCCACTCGATCAGGGAGTTGGAGCCGACCAGAGCCAGCGCAACGACCAGCGCCGCAAACACCAACATCCGGGTGCGGCTCAGCGTGCGTGGGCCTGGCGCCCCCGGGCCGGTCACCGCCCCCCCGCCGCTACTTGGTCCATCCGGCCGGAGGCGCCATCCAGCGCAGCGGTCAAAACGGGGCTCCTCACAGGCAAGACGTCGATGGGTCACGGTACCAAGGGCAGGCCGACCGGTCGCCGCGACGGGCTGCCTACCGGTCGTACAGGTCCCCCTCGACGGGTTCGAACTGCTCCAGCCACCCCGGCGGCGTGACTGGCTCCGCGTCGGGGTCGTCGTCGAGCCAGCGCTAGTACTCGGCCAGCGCCTTCTTGCGCTTGGTCATGCTTCCGAACGTGAACGGAAGTCCGAGCCCCACCCCGACCACCGGCGCCGCCAACAGAAACAAAGCCGACTCCTGGGCCGTGACCACCTCGCAGACGACCTGGTTGTAGCCGGGGCGGCCGCACTGCTGACTCGCCGAACCCTGGTGAACGACTCCCGCCATCAGCAACCCGACGCCCGCACCGATCGCCGCCCAGGCGCCGCCGTACAGCCCATCGGCCTGCTGGGTCAGCGCCCGGGAGTGCGGGTACGCCAGCAGGTACGGCCGTGCGTAGCCCCAGGGCACGGCCTCGCCGTCGCGGAGGTAGACCCCCTTGCCCTCGTACGTCAGGTCCGGCCAGGGCGGGGTCTCCGCCACGGCCGCCACCGGCCAACAGGACACCAACATCAACAGCGCCAGCGGCAACCGCACACACACCTCCCCGGTGGCCCGATCTTCCACTCCGCGCCGCCTCCCAACAACCCGCAGCCCGAACCCCACCGACCCCGGCCAGAACGACCGAACCGGCCCCCAAGCACCAGCCCGGATCGCCCGTGTCCCAGACAACCCGGGGCATTTCTGGATCAGCCTGAGACCCTTCCGACGCTTTCCTGTAGGAGTCCCCCGGAAACACCATGTCGGACCACCCCGCCCTCAGCCCCCGCACCACTCGGCTCCCTGGCGTTTCGCCCCAGGACGCCTTGTCGCGCCTGCTCCTCACCCTGCATCTGCGGGACGGCGCGGCGCGCACGCTGGCCATGAGCAAGCCCGCCCCCGGCCGCCTCGCTGTGTCCCTGGAGCTGTCGCAGCTCCTGCCGGGCGAGGACGAGCCCGCCTGCGTCGGCGCCGAGCTGGCCCTGTCCGCCGACGGCAACGACTCCGTCGTGACCTGGCAGTCCGCCGGCTACCGCGGCCCGGCCTTGTCCCACATCGAAGAGCGCCTGCTCGCCTTCCAGGCCGCCCACCGCGTCCGCGCCGCCCTCGACGAGGTGGCCCATTGGCCGGGCGACGACTCGGGCCCCTTCAACCAGCCCCACGCCGCCTGAGCCCCTCCCGGGATCCTCTAGGCTCCGCGCATGAAGCTGCTCATCGCCTCCTGCGCCGTCCTCCCCGAACCCGACCCCGACGCCGCCCCGCTGTCCGCCGCCCTGACCGCCGCCGGCGTCGAGCACGCCGTGCAAGGCTGGGACGACGCCGACGCGTCCTGGGACGGCCTCACCGTCATCCGCTCGACCTGGAACTACCCGTGGATGCTGGAGTCGTTCCTGGCCTGGGTCGACCAGGTCGGCGACCGGCTGCTCAACCCCGCCAACGTCGTCCGGTGGAACGCCCACAAGCGCTACCTCCTGGACCTCGACGCCGCCGGCATTCCCACGACGCCCACCGCGCTGCTGACCACCGGAAGCGAGGCCTCGCTCGCGTCCCTGTGCGCCTTGCAGGGGTGGACCGATGTCGTCGTGAAGCCCGCCGTCAGCGCGGGGTCCTTCCGCACCCTGAAGACCCACGCCGACGACCCCGACGGCCAGGCTCACCTCGCGGACCTGCTGACCGATCGCGACGTGCTGGTTCAGCCGTACCTGCGGTCGGTCGAAGGCCACGGCGAGCGAGCCCTCGTCTGGATCGACGGCGAACTGTCCCACTCCGTCCGCAAGACCCCGCGGTTCCAGGGAATGGACGAGTCGGTCTCCGCCGAAGCGCTGCCCATCAGCGACGCCGAAGCGGACCTCGCACAGCGCACCTTGGCCGCCATCCCGTTCGACGATGAGCTGCTCTACGCCCGCATCGACATGGCCCCGGGCCCCGACGGCGACCCCATCCTCATGGAACTGGAGCTGATCGAGCCCTCGCTCTTCTTCAACCAGGCGCCGGGGTCCCTGGACCGCTACGTGGCGGCGCTGGCCCGCCGGGTTCGCTGAACCGCCGTCACCACTCGATCTCCGGCGACCGGTAGAACCCGATGCCCAGGGCATCCAGTCGCCGCGCGTGGTGCCGCAGCCGCGGGACGTAGTCGTCCCAGTCGCCCGCCGCCGACCACCCCAGCTCGGCGTGCCCCGCGAGCCGCGGCCAGACCAGGAACTCGACGTCCGCCCAC
>Ga0055584_100000878_pt1 | contig 28957 bp, 26 predicted proteins | sample OSDHelmetaG_FD_58716 | JGI IMG/M metagenome (GOLD analysis project Ga0055584, IMG submission 58716) | Pelagic marine sediment microbial communities from the LTER site Helgoland, North Sea, for post-phytoplankton bloom and carbon turnover... | ecosystem: Environmental > Aquatic > Marine >... | reverse complement strand
CGTAAATACGGGCTTTCATTTAATCAATCAATTCAATATGAATTTGATCTGACTCAGGGTGTTTGAAAGAAGTGGAGCAGCGTTGGATCGCTGACGAAAAACAGAACCCCCCCGGGGGTTTAATGACCGTTAAACGCTCTGGCTTTATACTGACCGCTGTCATCGATATAGAATATCTGGGGAATCTGCGGATGTCGCAATGGCCCGCCGCGCTCATCCGGCAGCAGGTTTTGCTCGGAAACATAGGCGATATATTCGGTCTGGTCGTTTTCGGCAAACAGATGGTAGAAGGGTTGATCTTTGCGCGGGCGCATATCCTGGGGAATTGACTCGTACCAATCTTCGGTATTGTCGAAAACTGGATCTACATCGAAAACTACGCCGCGAAAGTCATAAATCCTGTGGCGAACGACCTGGCCAATCTGGTATCGGGCGGACCGAATCATTAATATGTGGGCTTATTCTCTGGATCCTGATCATACCAGTTTATTGTCCTGGTTGAGTGATACTGTGTGCTTGTAAAGTGGTTTTGATTTATCCAGGGGTATGCACTTATATTCACAGTTTGATCATATGATGAGCGAGATGAACCCAATAGTCTGGAGACCAGAGCACGGTGGCAGTGAAGCGGATCATACATTGTATCCGGGGTTTCCAGTGCAAAACGATATGCGCCGGTTGATGCTGTCACCCGGTGAAATGTTAATGGTCAATTTACAGCCCGGGGACCTTTTGAGTTTCGTCGCCGGGAACAATCATCGCAGCGTTACGCTTGGCGCGCTAAATGACGAAAATAATAACGCACTACAAGATATCGGCATAGACAGCAATACTATCAAAGCAGGCAGCGTTGCCCTGAAACAACAGAATTTCGACCAGCGCGAACTGGTTGCCAGATTGGGTGCGCGGAATTTTGATATTAGTTCTCTTAATTTGTGTGATGTCTTGCTGGATACTGCAGAACCGCTGGTGCTCAAGGCCGGCTCCTCGATTGAATGTATTATTGCCGCTGCCGAATCCGGCGATGATCTGGTAAGTGGAGAAACCGCTGGCAATGTATTGGTCACAATTAAATATGCCAGCGCCACACCTGGGATCACTCCCGCACTACTTGGTCAACCCAAAGAAGAGTTTATTGTCACTAGAGGTACGGCGCAAAGTTACCAGGTTGCAAAAGGAGAACTCGTTCAGGTCATCGATCTCGAAGGTAAGCAGTGTTCGGATTTTATGGCAATGAATGCCATCGCTCTAGAAAACGGCCTCGAACGATATATTGATTCCACCGTCACTCGATCGCTGGTGGGTGGGGCATGGCCGGTCCCTGGCTTGTTTGATAAATTCTTCGATCAGGATATGGTGCCTTTAATTGCGGTGGAGCAGGATACTGTCGGCAGGCACGATACATTTGCCCTGGCGTGTACCGCGCGCGGCTATGAAAACCGGGGCTTTCCGGGCCACGTTAATTGCTCTGATAATATCTCTGAAGCGTATGATAAGTGGGGCATCAATCCACGAAGGGCCTGGCCAGCCATTAATTTTTTCTTTAATTCATGGATTTTACCCTCTGATAATCGAATCCAGTCCGATGAAGCCTGGTCCCGTGCCGGTGATTATGTTGCAATGCGCGCGTTGCAGGATCTGGTATGTGTTTCTACTGCGTGTCCGGACGATGTTGATCCAATAAACGGATGGAATCCTACTGATGTCATGGTGCGTATTTATCCTGGCGAAACGCCGGTTAGAAAATCTGTCGCCTGGCGTTCTCAACCAGACTCCACACCTGTTATGACTACTGAATCCCCTTTCCATTGCAGAACCAGTTTACTTACCAACCAGTTTGTTATCGCACGGGATCTATGGAGCCCAAGGGTGTTTGATAGTTCGGGTGCTGTTGCCGAATACTGGGCATGCCGTGATAAGGCAACGGTGCAGGATATGTCGGGGTTGCGTAAACTCGATATCGCCGGACCAGATGCGGAAAAACTGTTACAGCGCGCATTGACTCGTGATGTACGGAAACTTTCGGTGAATCGAGGCTTTTATAGTTTGATGTGCGACCAGCGTGGGGCCATTATTGACGATGGGACGTTGTTCAGGCTTGCACCGGACGTCTTTCGCTGGTGCTGCGGGTTAGATGATAGCGCAATGCAGCTGCGTCAAATTGCGCAGCAGGAAAAATTATCAGCGTGGATTACAGACTTGTCTCGGTCACTTTGCAACCTGGCGATACAAGGGCCGGCCAGCGGTGACGTGCTGGCGCCGATAATCTTCACCCAGGGGCAGCAGCCAGACTTCAATCGACTGAAGTGGTTCGGCTTTACTGTTGGTCGATTACACGATCGAGCCGGTCACGCGCTGATGGTTACGCGTAGCGGTTTTACCGGAGAAAAGGGTTATGAAATATTCTGTGAGAATGCGGCCGCAGAAGCAGTGTGGGATGCTGTGCAGGAGTCGGGCAAGAGGTTCGGTGTTGTAGCCATGGGCGGGGAGGCGCTGAATACCCTTCGATTGGAAGCCGGCTTGATGATGGCTGGTGCTGAGTTTGGTGATACACACACCCCTTATGAATGTGGGCTGGGTTTTGCTGTGGATTTGCACAAGCATGACTTCATCGGTCGAGATGCTGTTGAACGCGATTTCACTACACCACGAAAGAAACTGGTGGGACTGAAGTTTGAAACAAGCGAACCCGCGAATCACGGTGACAAGGTATTTATTGGAAGACGTGAGATTGGCACCGTTACCAGCTCGGTACGTTCGCCGCAATCAGGCACTGCGATTGCGATGGCACGGCTGGCAATAGAGGAGACTGCGATCGGACATCAGGTGGAGGTAGGCAAGCTCGATGGTTACATGAAGCGAATTCCTGGAACCGTTTGCGAGTTGCCGTTCGAAGATCCAGAGCGAAAGAAACCTCGAGCTTGATATTTAGCCATCCAGCGCACAGGTCAGAATCGTTGTCACAGATAGATTTTTCTCAAAGCTAGCCATTGCATAAGGAGCGACCTTATCGTTTTCAGTAACCAGGCAGCCGGGTATAGATATCAAGGTCGTAAATGGATTGCTATTGCTTGTGGTTTATTTCCGGCATTTTGACGCGCCGGGGTGGTCCAGCTGAAATGCCCGGTGGACCATCGATAACGCCGTCGAGTTGAGCGCCACAGTTTAGGCAATGGCCGTTAAAATCAATTCTCCAGTCAAGGATTCGGTGCCAATCTCTTGCGATCAGCAATTCACCGCAGTTTGCGCAGTAAGTGCTGCTTGCCGTTTCATTGTGGATATTGCCGACGTAGACATAATGTAGTCCCTGGCGTAGTGCAATATCTCGTGCACGTAACAAAGTTGCGGCAGGGGTTCTGGAAATATCATTCATTTTCCAGTCCGGATGAAATGCAGTGAAATGTATTGGCACCCGTGTCCCCAGATTTTTCTTTATCCAGGCCGTCATTTCCTCAATTTCTTTATCGCTATCATTGTTGCCGGGAATCAGCAGCGTTGTGATTTCCAGCCAGGCATCAGTTTGATCGTGAATATATTTCAGCGTTTGCAGTACAGGCTCCAGTGCACCGCCACAAGTTTTTCGATAGAAGGCATCGGTAAACGCCTTAAGATCAACGTTGACTGCATCGATATATTTGAAAAACTCTTCACGGGGTTGTTCGGTTATATAGCCCGCTGTTACTGCAACAGTCTTTATATCGAGCTGATGACAGGCTCGTGCGATATCAACGGCGTATTCGAGAAAAATGACTGGATCGTTATAGGTAAATGCCACGCTCCGGCAGCCGCTATCACGCGCCACCTGCGCGATATGCTCCGGAGTAGCAGACGCGCCGAGTTTGTCCATTTCCCTTGATTTGCTGATGTCCCAGTTCTGGCAGAATTTGCAGGCCAGGTTGCAACCTGCGGTGCCAAAGGACAATACAGAAGACCCTGGTAGAAAATGATTGAGGGGTTTTTTCTCTATGGGGTCAATGGCGAAACCGCTGGAGCGGCCCCAGGTGGTGAGCACCATTTCATTTCCTTTGCGCTGGCGCACAAAGCAGAGGCCTCTCTGACCTTCTCGCAACTTACAGTAACGGGGGCATAAATCGCATTGAATACGCTGGTCCTCAGCAAAATGCCAGTATCTTGCTGAGACGGTATGGCAATCAGAAGTAGTGTCGGACAAAATATTGATCAGTTGAACCGCTGGGTGCACTAGTTTAGCATTGCTGTAACCTGACTTATTGAAGGTTCAAAATTGCAACACTCTGACCGTGCTTTAACCAACAAGACGATGCGTCCCCCGGCCATTGCCGGTCGATTCTATCCTGCAGAATCCGCTGAACTGGCAAAGCTTGTGGATAATCTGCTGGTAACCGCCGGATGGTGTGAATCTTCCGCGCCCGGCAGCTTTCCTAAAGCCCTCATTGTGCCCCACGCAGGCTATCAATATTCAGGTGAGGTGGCCGCCAGTGCTTACGCACAACTCAGCAATGCAAGAGCTAAGGTCAGCCGGGTGATTCTCCTTGGTCCCGCTCATCGCGTCCACTTCACAGGGTTAGCAGCCAGTTCCGCCGACTACTTTGCGAGTCCGTTGGGCCGAATTCCCCTCGATGTGGCGACGGCACGGCAATGTGTAAAGCGCTATCCGTTCGTGTCATTTAATAACAAGGCTCATCAGCACGAGCACTCTCTGGAAACCCAGCTTCCTTTTCTGCAGCGCTGTCTTGGTAATTTCAGTTTGTTGCCCATGGTCATTGGCAATGCTGATCCAGAGCAGGTGTCGCAATGTCTGGCACACCTCTGGGGTGGGGAGGAGACCCTGGTTGTGATCAGTTCGGATTTAAGTCACTTTCTGCCATACAGCGAAGCCCAGGAAAAAGATGCATTTACCAGTCGGGCGATCTGTAATCTGGACCCGACGCCGATTTCTTCCCAGCATGCCTGTGGACAGCTGGGCGTTCGCGGAATGCTCCATGTGGCACGGTTAAAGAAATTGTCTGTTCGTCAGCTCGACCTGCGTAATTCGGGTGATACCGCTGCGCGCAAGGATAAGGTAGTAGGGTATGGCAGTTATGGGTTTTACAACGCTACGAGTCGGTTCAACCGCGCTCAACGGTCGGCGTTAACCGATGCTGCCTGGTCCTCTATCGATCATGGCCTGGCAACGGGAAAGTTATTTACCCCTTCTTTAGCCGGGTGTGAAGATTCGTTCGCTCGAGCTGGAGCCAGTTTCGTTACTCTTAATGATTCGGCTGGCAAACTGCGTGGCTGTATAGGAACGCTATCGAGCAAATCTCCGCTTCTGGTTAATATCTGCCATAACGCCTACAAGGCGGCCTTCAGTGACCAGAGATTTAACCCGTTAACGGTGGACGAGCGCCGCGACCTGCATCTTGAAGTTTCGGTACTCAACCCGCCAAGGCGGATCCATGGCAATAGTGAGGAAGAAATTATCAGTCAGATCAATCCGTTCGTGGATGGCGTAATTTTTGTTGATCAGGGTAAAAGAGGTACTTTTCTGCCGTCCGTCTGGAAAACGATCTCTACCCCTGCCGCGTTCTTCCTGGCGCTTAAACAAAAAGGTGGTTTTCAGCCGGATTACTGGAGTGAAAGTGTTGAGGTGTTCCGCTATTCAACGGAAACCTGGTGATCGTTATAACTCCAAGCTTTTTCCATCGATAAGTATGATCAAAAAAGACCCACTATTGCAGCCCTTTTCATTAAAGACAGTGGAGCTGAGAAACCGCATCGTCAGTACCCCGCATTCTCCGGCTTATGCCGACGACGGCATGCCAAAAGAGCGCTATCAGCGCTACCATGAGGAGAAAGCGAAGGGCGGGACAGGTTTGACGATGTTCGGTGGGTCTTCCTGTGTAGGGCCCGATTCTCCTTCGGTGTTCGGCCAACTTAACGTGAGTACGGATGCAATCATCCCGTACTTTCAGCGCCTGGCGACCCGGGTTCATGCCCATGGTGCGCATACTATCTGCCAGATATCTCATCTGGGGCGACGCAGTACGTGGAATAATGGCGATTGGTTGCCCCTTGTAGCGCCGTCGAGAGTAAGGGAGCCAGCTCACCGAGGGTTTCCCAAGGAGATGGACCACGCCGATATAAAGCGAATCATTGGCTATTATGCTGACGCTGCACGGCGTTGCCAACAGGGTGGACTCGATGGTGTCGAGATCATGCAAAATGGTCATTTACCCGGACAGTTCCTGTCGCCCCATACTAATTTTCGCAGCGATGGTTATGGTGGCAGTCTAGTGAATCGAGCTCGCTTTATGCTGGAGATACTCGAAGCTGTGCGCGCTGCGGTGAGTGATGATTTTATTGTGGGTGCAAGGGTAGATACGGACAGTCGGTCGGTGGATGGTCTTCAGCCTGAAGAATCACTTGAGGCACTTAAGCTGATGGAAGCCCAAGGTTGTGTAGATTATTTTAATCTCAATATGGGAAGGTTTGATACTGACTTTCAACTGGGCTGGTTTGCAGTGCCATCGATGTTCCAGAAACTGGCGCCCTGGTTGCAGACCGTCGGCACATTCAAGAAGGAGTTGCGGCTGCCAGTGATACACGCAACTCGAATTCTGGATCTGGCGACGGCGCGCTACGCTATCTCCGAGGGGTTGCTGGATCTTGTGGGGATGACCCGGGCACAGATCGCAGATCCGTGGCTGGTAAACAAGCTCGAGAAAGGGCAGGAAGCTCGAATCAGGCCGTGCGTCGGCGCAGGCTATTGTATTGACCGAATTTATGGAGAGGGCGAAATGTTATGCCTGCATAACGTTTCCACCGGCCGTGAAAATACCATCCCGCAGCATATTGAAAAGACTGAAACCAGGGCGAAAAAAGTTGTTGTCATTGGTGGTGGGCCCGGGGGGATGGAAGCAGCACGGGTTTGCGCCGAGCGTGGGCATGATGTTGTGTTGTTTGAAGCCACTGCCGAACTGGGTGGTCAGATACGTATCGCGGCTCGTTCCGAAGTGCGTAAAGATATCCTGGGAATTGCCGAGTGGCTGGAGTCTGAACTGAAGTTGCTGGGTGTTGATGTTCGCTGGAACGTTCTGGCGGATGTTGATATGGTCATTGAGCAACACCCTGATATCGTGATTAATGCGACTGGTGGTTTACCGGACTGTAATAATGTGGAGGGTGGTGAAGTCTGTATCAGTACCTGGGATGCATTAAACGGGGCCCGGTTATCCGGCAAGGTCCTGGTTTATGATGATCATGGGCAACATCAGGGCGCATCTACGGTAGACCAGATTGCGGAGGGTGATGTGGAGATAGAACTGGTTACGCCAGATCGTCATGCCTGTGCTGAGATGGGTGCTTCGAACTTTCCGATGTATGTGGCAAGGTTCCATCGCAAGCAGGTAAAAGTCACCCCTGATTACCGGCTCGTTCGGATTGAACCCGGCGAGGATAAGCATCGCGTAGTGTTTGAAAACGACTATGGTGGAGGCGCGCCACTCGAGCGCCTGGTTGATCACATCATTGTTGAACACGGTACACTGCCAAACGACGCGCTTTATCAGCAGTTGAGGTCGCTGTCTGGTAATGATGGCATTACTGACTATGACTGCCTGTTAAATGGTCATGCTCAACCAGCAAGTGATGGGTTCGAGTTGTATCGAGTCGGCGATTCGGTTGCCAGCCGGAATATTCATGCAGCGATTCTGGACGCACGTCGATTGTGCCAGTCGCTATAAGCAGGATTATGCCGCCCCTCTTCCGTTTGTTAAAATCCGGCGATTTTTATCCAATAAACGCGCAGCTGTGTAACACGGTTAGTATATTTGCTGCAGGGCTGTGCGAATATTACCCCTGGAACCAGAACCAGAACAGCATCAGGTAAAGGATTGTTCCAGTTGCAATAATGACCGCAGGTACTTTTACCCAGTCTATGCCAGGGTTGACTGATTGCTTCACAGCATCGCTTTGCCACTGGCGCTGAAAGCGATCAATCACTTCTCTGGCATCGTGATATAACCGATCATCACTGACCCAGATTCCGGCAGAGCCCATCCACCATCGACCTTTATGGGTTTCGTACCACGGAATTGAGGCGTCATCCAACGCTCTTTTTATACCCTCGATTTCTGAATCAGGGGCATGATAACTGTCGAAAACTCTTCGCCCCATGGCGCATCAACGTCTCAAATATATAGCGTTGATCAATCGATCATCCTGTTCCAACGGAGACTCTTTTACCAGCGTCCAGTGTGCCGGATCAATTTCTGGAAATGTGACTGCATTCTCATCATTCACCTGATCCGGTACCCAGGTGACATCCAGTAGATTCAGATACTTAAAAGCTGCTCTGTATAACTGCCCACCGCCGATAATCCAGGTATCCTCCTGTCCGCAGGCAGTTAAAGCCTGTTGCAGCGTGTTGTAGCTCTCCACACCCTCCACACCTTTACGACTGACGACAATATTACGTCGCTGGGGCAATGGTTTGCTGCCCACGGATTCCCAGGTAAGACGCCCCATGACAATGGTTTTTCCTGTGGTCACCCGTTTGAAACGCTTCAGGTCCGCGCTGTAGTGCCATGGCAGTTCACCATCAAGACCGATAACACGGTCCTGATTCATTGCAACAATTGCACCGAGAAGCGGGCTGGGTAATTCCATGGAAGTATCTACACTGCTACCTTGAAGTTAATAGCTGGATGGGGGTTGTAGTCATGCAGTCTGAACTTGTCCATGATTTCATCCGTCTCCAGGGCTAGCAGAGGCTCGATATCGTCTAATGATTTGATGGAGGGATCAATTTCCAGAGTGGGTAGTGACCGGGTATCGCGGACAAGCTGGGTCTGCAGGCCCGGAATATGATCGTATTCGGCCATGGTGCCGTCTGCCTTGGCAGTATAAATATGTGCGTCGATCAGGGTGTGACCGAAAATCCCCGGGGGAATACCGCTGAAGCGAGAGAACAGTTCAATCAGAAGGGCGTAACCCGCGATGTTGTAGGGCACGCCTAAAGCAATATCACAGCTTCGCTGGGTCAGATGCAGGCATATAGATGGATTACCATCTTTATCATTCTGCACATTCACTACCCAGAATGCATGACATGGCGGCAATGCGCTGGTCTGTGCATTGCCTGGTGCCCAGGCCGAAACCACCATACGCCGGCTCATCGGATTAGTTTTGAGGGTGTCGATCACATAGGCAATCTGGTCGTTAGTGCCATTGTCAGGAAGCGGAAAATGCCGCCAGAAATTGCCGTAAGCGCTTGGCACTTTGCCATTCTCATCAGCCCAGGGGTCCCAGAATTTGCAGTTATGTTTTTTCAGCAAAGCAATGTCGGTTTTCCCTGAGAGGAACCATAAGTTCTCGATAACGATATTCTTCCAGGATATTTCCTTGGTCGTCAGTAGTGGAAAACCTTCACGCAAATCAATCTCATAATTAATATTAAAGGTCGATAGGGTGTCAACGCCGGTGCGGTTGGGTTTGCGAGTGCCGGTTGCAAGGCACTCCCGAACAGCGTCAAGATATTGTTTCAAGAATTCTCCTCCAGTGGTTCAGACTCATCGGTATTTGGCAGATAAAACTCGAGCAATTCCCGCGCCAGTTGTGCTGACTTGACGTACCATTTTTCTTTATTGATACATAACGCTGCATAGGCAATTTTCTTTTCTCCCAGCTGTCCGAAGCCCACAAACCAGTCGTATCTACCCCGTGGATTGAATCCAGTGAGCGATCCGGTTTTACCGCCAACAAGGGCGTGCTCAAGGTCACCACGTCGAAATTTACGAAAGGACTTTCTTGCAGAGCCTTTGGTTACCGTTGCCTGCATCAGACTGTTGAGTTTACTGGCGGTATGGGGTTCCATCGCTGCAGAGACAGCGGGCTCAGACTGGATGTACAGGGGAATGCCGTATGGTCCATTTATTTCAGATACCAGCACTGGCGCTACCAGCTTGCCACCATTAACAGCGGTTGCTGCAAGTACCGCTGCATGGAGCGGCGAGAGCGTATTGCGGGTGGTATACCCGGCGGCACTTTCAGCTACCTGCCAGGGGTCATCTACCTGCATTTCGATCTTTCCATTTTCAAACTGAAAATCAGATGCGAAGCGTGCGTTGAATCCCATTCGATAAAAATAATCGAGCAGCTTGTCACCGCCGAGGTCAACTGCACCCAGTCTGCCAAAAACGGCATTTACGGATTTTCCGAAAGATTCACGAAAAGACTGTTTTCGTGTCCACTTGTTATTGCGATGGTCGAAGACGTTCTTTTTGTACAGTGAGGTGGACTTTCCATTAAATGGAATCACTGTGGAGACGTCTGTGGCACCTTCGTTGAGCGCGGCAACAGCAGTTACGATCTTGGAGATTGAAGCAGCGGGATAAGTATTGGCGATAGAAAGATTACCACGATCGATATTATCCCGGGCGCTGTCCGTCATGGCGAGAACGTGTCCAGTGTCCGGGTCGATGGCCACCAGCACCCCATAGTCGGGATTATGCTTGGACAGTAATCGTTCGGCTTCCTGTTGAAGCGCAGGATCAATAGTGTATTTAACCGCCAGCTTCCCTTCAATATTAACCCCGGGTATGGTGATAAATGAGGGGAATTCCTTGTTGGCAATATGCTCGCTGATTACGCCGGCGATATGCTGTTCATTGATGTCGAAATAGCGGGTTTTTTCAGTGCTGACAAGGCTCATGGCAACGGGCCACATAGAGGCCAGAATCAGGCTGACCAGAGCAGAAATCTTGAACCTGAGAAGTGACATGACCTGTGCCAGGGGGGAACCTTTAGCGTTGCCTGGTGGAGTTTCAGCGATTGTCTTATTCTATCTTAATATGGTGGAAATATTAACCAAAATCCGTTCAGTTATTCATCTTCTAACAAAACTTTACGCGCCTGGTTGATGCTCTTGGCAAGATAATCAGAGCCACCTTTATCAGGATGCACGCGAGACATCAGCTTGCGGTGTGCTTCTATGATCTGCGCCTTGTCAGCATCGGGTTCCAGACCGAGAACCTCGAACGCCTCTGCACGGTTCATGGAATCAATGGGGCGCTGGGTTTGCTGTTGACTGGCGCCAGCCCCCGGGGGCGGGGAAAACGAATTCCATAGCCTTTTAGCAGTCAATGCGCGGTTGATCCATGGTACAGCTGCACTGAATATGGCGAAAAGCCAGGGAATTCTTCCGGTCACAACCAGCAATAATAATGCCGCTCCGACCCCGTAGAGCAGGGCGGTGCGCAACGATTGTTTACGCTTCTCAGGTCCGGCACGATTATACCAGCCCAGGTACCACATGATCCCGGCTATTGCCACCAGAGCAAGAAATACTCGAATCGCCATTATATTGCCTTAGCGCAACGATAATGTTCGGTGATAAAGCGACGCGGTATATAATCGCGCTGGCAAAAGCAGTGTTGAATCTTTAAAGTCATAGGGTTAATTGTACCAATATGAATGAAACCATAGACAGTGTGCTGACGTATTGGTTTGGCACAAAACAATCGATAGCTGAAATCAATAATGATCGAAAATCCGTCTGGTGGGGTAAGAGTGATCAGGTTGACGAAGAAATATCTATTCGATTCAAGGAGTTGGTTGGTGCCGTTGCGAGCGGTGGACTGGAGCACTGGCGGGAGTCTGCTAAAGGGTTGCTCGCCAGTATTATCTGTATCGATCAGTTTCCGCGGAATATCTATCGGGGCAATTCGAAATCGTTTGTCTACGATCCGGTAGCTCTTGAATTAGCAAAACAGGCTGTGGCCACTGGGTTTGACGCTGAACTATCGGCAATTCAGCGGGTGTTTGCTTATCTGCCTTTTGAGCATAGTGAAGACCGAGAGATGCAGGTGCAGTCGCTTACCCTGTTTGAAACGTTGCGCGATAGTGTCGCCGAGGAAGACAGGGAACTGTTTTCCGGGTTTTATGATTATGCCAGGCGTCACTTTGATGTGATCGATCGATTTGGCCGATTTCCCCACAGAAATCTTATCCTGGGGCGTTCCTCCACCGAGGAGGAAATTGAATTTCTGCAGCAACCTGGTTCTTCATTTTAATCTCCCGGTGGCATGTCAGGAAGATTGTGGTTGCTGTGGCATCCAGACAGGCAAACAATTGTCAGCAATCTGGCCTGGGGGTTTAGTATGACATCCGGCATCTGTGCAGGTTTTTTTAATTATCCCGATTTACAGGCTTGATATGTATTTTGAACGGGGGTTCAGTTTTAACCAGTCATATCGGTCCTCAGATTTTAAAATAATTGTGAAGATCTCGCCGTTTCGCAGTATCGAAAGCTCTATCTCTACCCCGGCTTTACCAGAGGACCAGATATTACGAAAGAAACCAGCCATATCGACGACTTTGCTGCCGTTTACGTTTACCACAATATCGTTTGCACGCAGATCACCATGGGCAGCAGGACTATCGTCAGCAATGCGGGTAATGAATAAATGGCCGCGTGCCATTTCGGTATAGATTCCAAGCCAGGGCCGACCATTGCCTTGTCGTCTGCCATGTTCTAATAACTCTTCGATTATGGGTTTTAACTGATCTATAGGGACAAACATATTGCCGGGTGTTTCGGGAGCAGCCGCAATCGCATCACTCACGATTAAACTGCCAACGCCAACCAGATCACCATTTTTATTGATCAATGCAGCACCGGCAAATTCCCGGAAGGGTGGGGATGTAAAGATGGCATCTTCGAGCAGATATTCCCAGAAACCTGTGAAGTCCCGAACATCGACCACCTCAACTGTTTGCATAAATTGTGGCCCGGTATGGCTGATGATCAATGTCTGGTCACCGATTTCCAGATTCGCTGACTGGCCGAGACTTATTGCATCGATGCCCAATGGTTGAACTGCCCGTACCAGGCCGAAGCCGGTGTCGTAGTCATAGGCTATTACTTTCGCTGGTACAAACTTATTTTCTTTGTCGGTGACTTCGACATCCGAAGCTTCAACAATCAGATAACCGATGGTCAATACAAGCCCGTTATTATCAATAACAATGCCGCTACCGTCACGGGAGGTGCCCAGCACATCGACAAGTCTTGCCGACGGCGGAACCTGTGCGCGTACGCTTACAATGGCATTAAGTGTTTGCTCTGAATTGTCACTGCTGGATTCCTCGGCGGTACTGATTGAAGGTAAAAAGGATATTATCAAAGCCAGTATTAATACCAGAGGGTATAGGGGTTTTCTGCAAAACCATATAGAGCTGCGCATGGATTATTCTCCTTGTGACGATTGAGCGAAAAAGCAACAACTTTTCGCAGTAAAACAGTTTAGCCGGCAGTGTATTAAATTGATTATAAACCTTAATTCAGCCGCAATGTTCGAGCGGAATGAGTGTGGGGGTCACGGGTCAGTCAGCTGCAATGTTTTTTACTATTGCTTCAGATATGCTGACTATTTTTGACTGCAGAAATTCAATTATTCCGGGTGCGAAAAGTGCAGAACCGTCGTTATGTCAGCCTGGCAATAGATAACAGGCAAGCAGTTTGACTGCCCTGTTATGCGCGGGCTTTAGCCAGCCATTTGCCGATCGGGGTTCTCGGTCGGGTTTCGCCAGTCAGCATGTAATGTAATAGTTCGTCTGAAGTGCATATTGCCGATACAGCGGATTTTGCCGAAAGATTACCGCCAAATAAAATACGGTCATAGGGCTTCAGTGCCGTTTTAGCATCGGGCAGCAAGATGCTTTCGTTGCCCCTCTTAAGCAGCAGTGCTATACAAGGCAATGACTTTTTGCGGTTGCCTGGCGAGCGCATTATGTGATGAAGCTGGACTTCTGTACCATTATTTAATGCCTGGATCATTGGCGCCGTGCGCTCAGGTCGGATTGTGATCACCCAGGGTGAGGGGTTTGTATCATCGATGCAGCCTAACAACCTGCACACCAGCAGTCTGGACCATTCGTCGGATTGCTGGCGCGATTTGCCTAGAAAGTCTGCGGTCAGCGGAGTTGTTATTAACGACAGTAACTCGCTGGAAATGAGATTGCTGTGGTTGGTTACCAGATCAATGCCCGCAGCATCGAAAATTTTATTGTTACTGGTCGACTCCTGGCGTGCAATTGTAAACAGGCTGGCGTTTAATGCTTTGGATGTGATAATGATGGACAGGTTATTAACATCATGATCCGTGCCTGCAATTACCCCTGCGGCCTCTTCAATACCTGCTTGTCGCAGCGTTATTGCCTCGGTTCCCCGTCCCTGAATGCTGCCCTCAGGTGGGTCAGTTTTTTCCGGGCACTCCTCAATAACGGTAACAGGTAGACCATGGGCACGCAGTTTTTTATAGACGGCTTTACCAAACCGACCATATCCGCATAGTATCCATTTCCCTTTGGGTGGGAAAACGGGTTCGCTTAATGGTGTATAGGGAGGCGAGGATAACCATTGGTGCAGCAGATAATTACTAGGTAAACTTATTGCATTGGACAGATAGTGCGCAAAAGTGTCATAGGGATAAATGATGTGATCGGTGTCAAAAGACGCCATATTTTCACCGGTATCCTGATTTTCCGCCCAGCAAAATACTTTGATATCGCGATTGAGTAACTTGCATGCGATGGCAATTTTTAAATTCACTTCGTCGTCCCGAGTGATCGCAATCACACCATTGCAGTATGCGCTATTGAGTCCGGCGTCAATTAAAATTTCGGAATCAGAAGCGTCACCATGAAGGACCGGGACCTGAAACGGCAATGCTTCCAGCTCAAGTTCCGTCACTCGGTCAGAGGTTTTATCCACCACAACGCACTGAAATCCATTATCACTCAGAGCTTTGACCAGGCTCTGTCCTGTATCACCGTATCCACAAACCAGGAAGAACGGTTGACGGATTCGCCGTACGCGCCGGATAAAACCATTCCGTGTGACCGCTGCCCGGAACACAGGTGTCTGAATTAGTGCGATGAGCGTTCCGATGGCATACAACCAGGAAATAACCGTGGTGTATATGGTGAGTAGCGTCCATAGTCTCTGTGCATCGGTAAAGGGATAGGGTATTTCGCCAAAACCAATGGTGGAACCCATATAGCTGACGAAGTAAAACGCATGGAAAAAGCTCATGCGCCATGGCTGGCCGTGATCGTCCTGCCCGGGAATAAGCACAAATCCCAGCACGGCAAAGGCATATGCGCAAATCAGCACCGCCAGTGGCGAGCGCATCCTGCGCATAATAAGCGAAATGATGTGGGGCATAGCCGGTTGTCCGGTTAGCTGTTTGTTATGATATCTATCGGCGGTGGATGCTGGTTTCTACAGTCAGTATAGTCACCGATACAAAGTTAGCCAGCAGTGCCCCGCCGGACAGCGACACAATACTGGCAAGGGCATGCTCGCTCAGTGGCTGCGCCATACCATAGACCGCTACGCCCCATACGATACAGGCGGCGATCAGTTGCAGGTCGGCCACCAGACTTGAGGCGAGGAGCATTATTCCAACATGTGACCTGTCGCCAAATTTCATCACTGTGGCGATCAGGCTGACAACCACCGCACCGAAAAGCTCAAATACATTATGATGGTCTGGATTAGACATATCGCCGATAAAAAACCCAAAGTTCAGGGTTAACGCGAGCAGGATAAAAAAAGCGAAAATGATTTTTTCGAGGTGCATCGTAGTGACCGTTAGGGGTGAGTGTGCCTTAGAACGAGTCCGGGGAATCCAGATCGAGAAGCAATATGATCTAGGCTAAGGTATAAAGCAAAAAGACTAGTCATTCCAGAGCGAGGGTCTGTAATATTTCCGTTGATTTTGCTGCAAAAAAACCGGTGGCTCATAATTTGACTGCGGGCTCTTTTATTATTCTTTGGTGGTGCCAAGGGTATGGTCCATCTCGAGGGCGGGCTGATCGCAAGGGCAATTACCCACTGCTTTGGCCGGAATGCCCGCCACTGTGCAGTGCGCCGGGACGTCGTTCAGGACCACACTTCCGGCACCTATTTTTGCCCCTTCTCCAATATATACGTTACCCAGTATTTTTGCCCCTGCTCCGATTAATACGCCACTTTCAACTTTTGGATGACGGTCTCCGGCATCTTTTCCTGTTCCGCCCAGAGTGACTTCATGCAGCATTGAGACATTATCGCCGACCACGGCGGTCTCCCCAATAACAAGGGAAGTGGCATGATCGATCAATATGCCGCAACCTATTTTCGCACCAGGATGGATGTCCAGGGCAAAAACTTCGCTGATTCTACTTTGCAGGTAAAGTGCGAGGCCGCGGCGTTCCTGGTGCCAAAGCCAGTGCGCAACCCGATACATTTGCAGTCCCTGGAAGCCTTTGTAATACAGGAAAGGCACGGAAAGCCGCTCGGAAGCGGGGTCACGTTGACAAACTGCGATTAAATCACTTCTTGCTGAGTCGCTGATTGATGCGTCTGACTGGTAGGCCTCGAGACATATGCTCCGTATGATTGACTGGGGCAGGGTTGGGCACTCAAGCTTCTGTGCCAGCAGCGCACCCAGTGCATCTTCAAAATTTGTATGGTCGAGTACAGTGGGTTGCATAAACTTGCCAAGTAACGGCTCGCGTGCAACCTGTTGCGCGACTTCCTGTTTCAGCGCCGTCCAGGTGGTATCGACCTCGGAAGGTGTAGATAGTGCTCGATTCATTGCGCAATTATAAGGTAATTAGGGGGCTTTTAAGCTGGATTTACCCAAGCCTTACAGACCCCCTGGGTATAATGCAGCATTCACCACGCACAACCAATCAATAAAGGCACTTCCATGTGCCCGATAAAAAGTCGTTACTCGTCTTGCAGGGGAACCACTACATAGCGCACGCGGGTATCCCGTTCCACCAGCAGCAACACAGACTTTTTACCCTCAGCTTTTGCGGCCTCAATTGCGGTATTAACCTCTTCGGGTTTGGTGACTTCGGAATTACCTACTTTCTTTATCAGTTCCCCCCGCGCCAGTCCGCGCTCGGCGGCAGGACTGTCAGGCTTCACCGCAGTAATAATTACCCCGGTAACATCGTTGGCAATCTTCAGTTTCTCACGGCTATTATCGTTCAGCTCTTCCAGGGCGAGGCCCAGCTTTCCAGATTCACTTTCGTTGGAAGGCTCCGTGGCGATACTATTGTCAGTATTACCGCCAACTGCAACGCGAATTGTCTTTTCCTTTTCATCCCGCCAAACCACCATATCAACTTTCTTGTCGGTCTTGGTAAGGGCAACGATCTTTGGAAGATCGCGCATCCGGGCGATATTTTTGCCGTCAAATCTGATAATAATATCGCCGGCCGCAACCCCCGCTGCTTCTGCTGGACTGTCTTCGATGACCTGGGTAACCAGGGCGCCGCGGGCCTTATCAAGCCCCAGACTCTCCGCGATCTCATCATTGACCGACTGAATCTGCACGCCAAGGTAACCTCGTTGCACCATGCCGGTATCCCGAAGCTGGTTAATGACGTTGCTGGCCAGGGCCGATGGTATGGCGAAGCCAATACCGACGCTGCCGCCATTGGGAGAATATATGGCGCTATTGATACCGATTACTTCGCCGCGCATATTAAACAATGGTCCTCCCGAGTTACCGCGATTGATCGGTGCGTCGATCTGGATGAAATCATCCAGAGGGCCAGAGCGGATATCGCGACCCCGAGCCGAAATGATGCCTTTTGTGGTGGTACCGCCGAGGCCAAATGGGTTGCCGATTGCAACTATCCAGTCGCCAACTCTGGCAGCCTCAGAATCGCCAAATTTGACAAAAGGAAACGGCCTGTCGCCACTTATTTCCAGCAGAGCAAGATCCGTTTTCTTATCCATGCCTTTGAGTACGGCGGGCACGCGGGTGCCATCATCAAATACCACTTCAATTTCGTCAGCGTCTTCGATGACATGATTATTGGTCACAACGAGACCGTCAGGGTCAATTATAAATCCAGACCCAACCGCAGTAGTTTTGCGTTCAAAGGGTTTGGTGGTTCCCCCATTGGGGGCATTATTAAACTCTTCACCGAAGAAGCGCTTGAAAAACTCTTCCAGTTCGGGAGACTGCTGGCCGGGAATGCCCGGCCCCCGTCGACTTTCGCTTACGGTGCCGGTCACAGAAATATTAACCACTGCAGGTTTGACTGCCTGCACCAGATCGGCAAATCCGTTTGCAATATTAATTTCCTGTAGATTTTCAGCAGCGTGACCTTGTGCTGTGTCAGCAACAGCGAGGGGCGAAGCTACGACGGATAAAATCAGCAGTGATCCAAGAGTGGACCGGGTCAACGCTGAACGAACTGATGTTATGTTGTGCATAATACACCTCACAATAATTGATTTCGGGCGCAATCTAACAAAAGAAAGCTTACAGGAAAGTGAACGTAGCATTAATAAATCGTAATTTAATAACGGGAACTTTATCTAACAGAAATTCGCTGCTCGGCGATTGTGCGAACTACATTTTGCAAGCGCGCGAAGGTGTTAATGCTTATGCTGAAAAACAACCCTGCCACCAATAATAGTGGTCTCAACCCGACCGGTCAAAGTGCTGCCGATAAATGGAGAATTGCGCCCCTGGCTTCGCATGTTTTCTTCCTGAAGAATCCATTCTAGCGCTGGATCGAAAACGCAAACATCTGCAACCGCACCCAGACCAAGATGTCCGGCATCTACACCAATAATTTTTGCCGGGTTACAGGTCAGGGCCGCGACAGCGGTAGCCAGGGAAAATTTTCCGGCGGTAGCCAATGACAGGGTCAGGCAAAGGAGTGTATCAATACCGGCAATACCCACAGCGGCTTCACTGAAGGGTGCGAGTTTGGCATCGGCTCCATGGGGTTGATGGTCGGAGCAGATTGCCGCGATGGTGCCTTCGGCGATTCCGTTAATCAATGCCTGCCTGTCCTCTGCAGTGCGTAGTGGAGGTATCACTTTATAACGAGTATCGAAGGCGCCGATATCGGACTCGCTGAGCAATAACTGGTGAATGGCAACACTGGTGGTCACAGGCAGGTCGTTTGTCCTTGCTTCGCCAATCATGGTGGCAGAGCGTCCACAGGAAATAAGGTTAATATGTGCGCGTGCCCCACTGGTTTCTATTAACGCGAGATCTCGTGCAACGCCTACGGTTTCCGCTGCTTCGGGTATTGCGGGCAGCCCCAGCCGGGTGCTGACTTCGCCTTCGTGGACAACGCCGTTACCCTGTAACCATGAGTCCTGTGATGTAAGAAAAACGGGTATGTCATAAGTTGAGGCATACTGCATCGCACGACGCATGACAAGGGTGTTCTCAACGGCGTTAAGTCCATTGCTGACGCCAACACATCCTGCGCTGGAGAGCATCGCCATATCAGTGAGTTTTTCTCCTTTCAGTCCTACGGTTAGTGCTCCCAGGGGGTGCACTATGGCTTGCCCGCTGGCTTCGGCGCGATCGCGGATCATATTTGCCATGGCCGGCGTGTCAATAACCGGCCAGGTGTCCGGGGGGCAGACCAGTCGAGTAATACCGGCCGCCGCTGCCGCCGCAGTCTCGCTGGCGATGGTTGCTTTATGTTCCTCCCCGGGCTCACGCAATCGAGCGCACAGATCAATGATGCCTGGCAGCACCAGTTTATTGCTGGCGTTAATGACCTGGTCGGCAGTGAAGTCCGCGGGGATATCGCCAATCGCGATCACTTTGCCATTTTGTATGGCGAGATCAGTTACAGACTCGACGTTATTCGCCGGATCAATGACCAGACCATCCTTAATTAAAATGTTCATGCAGATTCTTCCGTGCCACCCATCAGGCTGGCCATAATCGACATTCTTACCGCAATACCATTGGTCACCTGAGCAAGAATAACGGAACGATCGCCATCGGCTACGCTGGAAGCGATTTCAAGACCGCGATTAATGGGTCCGGGATGCATCACAATTGCATTGCTGTCAGCGACCAGCAGCTTTTCCTCAGTGAGGCCATAGCGGTTAAAGTATTCCTGCTCACTGGGCACCAGCTGGCCATCCATTCTTTCCCGTTGCAGCCGAAGCATCATTACCACATCCACGCCGGCCAGTCCCTGGGACATGTCGGTATATACTTTAACTCCCATTGATTCCACTTCAGTAGGGATCAGCGTTCGTGGTCCGATCACCCGAATCTCCGAAACCCCCAGGATTGACAGGGCATGGATTTGCGAGCGGGCGACCCGCGAATGCAGTACATCGCCAATAATGGCGACAGTCAATCCCTCGAAACCTCCCTTAACCTGACGGATGGTAAACATATCGAGCATTGCCTGGGTCGGATGGGCGTGACGACCATCCCCGGCATTGATCACCCGGACATGGGCTGGCAGGTGCTGGGCGATTAAATGTGGCGCACCGCTGGCACTGTCCCGCACAACAAAAAGGTCGGTATGCATGGCTTCCAGAGTGCGCACAGTATCGAGAATGGTTTCCCCCTTGGTCGTCGACATCCGGGTTGCATTGAGGTTAATGACATCTGCAGATAATCTTTTAGCGGCAATTTCGAATGTGGTGCGTGTCCGCGTACTCGGCTCGAAGAAAAGATTCACCACAGTTTTGCCACGCAGCAGCGGTACCTTACGAATCTCACGTTGGCCAAAACTCATAAATGATTCGGCGGTATCCAGTATTTGTACCAGGGTATCTCTTGGCATACCGTTAATGGTGAGAAAGTGACGCAGGCGCCCGCTCTGGTCAAACTGAATCGAGCTGTCAGAGGGTTTTATCAACTGGCTGGTCCAGAGGCTGTGGTTTGTTCGACGATATGAAAAACAAGACCGTCATTCTGCTGGCTGATTTTAGCCTGTTCTGATTGTTTCAGCTCCAGGTAAACGCCACGGACATCTGCACAGATCGGCAACTCGCGGCCAGGCCGCTCAAGGGCAACCGCTAGTTTCACCCTGGTCGGACGCCCGAAGGAGAATATTTCATTGAGTGCTGCGCGAATGGTACGACCAGTATGAAGTACATCGTCCACCAGCAGAATCTCCCGGTTCTCCACGGACTCGGGCAGATCTGAGGATTTTACTTTAGGATTTAACCCAACCCGACTGAAATCGTCACGGTAGAATGAAATGTCGAGGCTGCCGAGTTCCGACCTGACCCCCAGTTCATCGTGGAGACACTGGGCGATCCAGGCACCACCGGTGTGAATACCGATTATCAGCGGATCATTCAGTTTAAGGGCCTGGATGTCTTCAATCATCCTGACCAGTATGGGCTCGAGTGGGAGTGGCTTCATCGTGAGTCGCGATTGTCGTTCAAGTAGGTCCTGATTATCAACTCTGCAGCCAGACTATCCCGGTTTTTTTCACGCTGCCTGGTTCTGGATTTCCCCGGGGACGCGGATTCTGTCAGTAAATGGTCGGCTTCATTGGAACTGAGCCGTTCGTCAACCATGGAAACCGGCAGATCAAACCGGGATTGTAACTGGCCGGCAAAGTGCCGGGCCTGTCGGCATATCTTTCCTTCTGTACCATCCATGTTTAATGGCAGTCCCACCAGCAGTAGTGTCGGTTTCCATTCAACTATTACGCTGTGAATCTGGCTCCATATTGGTTCACAGTTTTTTGTCTGTATCGGCTGCAGGGATTGGGCGGTTGCGGTAACTTCGTTGCCAGTGGCAACCCCAATACGTTTGAGTCCGAAATCAAAACCGATAATGCGTCGATTCACGCGTGTCCCACCTGACTGGTGAGTTTGCTGTAATCCATTCCTATCAGCGCTGCAGCTTGTTGCCATTTTTGTGCAACATCAGGATTGAAAAGAATATCGCAGTCCACCGGGGTACTGAACCAGGCATTTTGCATGATTTCCTGTTCCAGTTGTCCAGGCCCCCAGCCAGCATAACCAAGGCTCATCATCACTTTGTCTGGTCCATTGCCGCTCGCCATATCCTCCAGGATATCCCGGGAACTGGTGAGCGCCAACTGTTCACTGACAGCCATAGTAGATTGCCACGCCTTGCTGTGACGGCGGTCATGGATGACCAGACCAAATTCCCGGTGCACCGGGCCGCCTTCGAGCACAGGCTTGTTGGCGTCAACAGTGTCACTCACTGCTATCTCCAGCTGCTGATAGACGTCGTTAAGCGTATGATCGCTCAAACGGTTTACAATAATGCCTAATGCGCCGTTAGCGTCATGCTGGCATATCAGACTGACGGTCTGGCAGAAGTTCTGGTCGTCTAAGAGAGGCATTGATACCAGAAAGTGGTTGGCGAGATAGCCATCAAACATGTGCTTTTCCATAATAGTGGTGGCGGAAACTATTGCTAACGTGTGACATCTGTCACTCTGTTCTGGCTGAATCGCCAGGTCCTGACAATATGCAGGGTGTCGTAATCCCGCTTCATCTCATCACTGAAGGCTTCGAATGGTGCCGCCATAAAAACTATTCGCTCTGCCCCGTCATCAAGTATTTTATGTCCGGAACTGCGCAGTATTCTGACATTATTAACGGAACCGTCCGCCCGTATCGAGACATCCATGACCAGATCGCCCTCGATTTTGCCGATTTTGGCGGCGTCCGGATAATTCAGGTTGCCTACTCTTTCCACGAGTAATCGCCAGTTTTCGAGATAAGGCGCAATTTCAGAGGCTTTGGCATTGGCGCTGACAAAGCGCTCGCGGGGCTTCGCCTGGGAGTTAAGGAAGGCAAGATTAATAGACTCTGTAAGTGCTTCACGGTCAGACTGAGTGGTTGGATTGCCCTCGGCTTCGGCATTTACCGCAGGATCGAACAATGCCTTGGCCTGCTCTTGTAGCAGAAGTTGCTCCCTTTGTTCTGCTTCACTACCACTTACCGCAGCGCCAGGTAACGATTGGGAAATGGTCGGCAATGACCCTTCCTCCTCGCCGATGCTGTTGTTTTGTGCCAATACACTGGCGTCTTCATCAATTAAGTCCGATGCGGTAGGCACCAGAGTGATCTTAAGTGGCGGGGAAAAATCCCTGTTCTTGGCTTCTGAGGGTAAAACAAAGGACACGCCCAGCACAATTACGAGGTGAAAAACCACAGAAATCGTTAAAACCCAAGGAAATCGGTCTTTTTTCTCAGATTTGTGGCGTTTTTTAGACGTTTTTTTGGCGGATTCGATATTTTTTGACGACACGCTCAGATTTCCTGGTTAAATCTGTTCAATTAAGGCAATCTTGGTTATTATATAACTCTTGAATTAAGAATAAATAATCTGGGTATATCGTTGACACTAAAACGAAAATAATTCCAGGACATAAATTCAGCCTGAAAGACAATGGGGTATGGCAGGCATCATGAAGGGTGGTAACAACCAATGAAACGAATATTAGTGGTAGATGATAGCAAGACTATCCTGCATAAGGCATCAAAAATGCTCAAGCAGGCGGGCTATGAGGTGGTGACTGCTGAAGACGGATTTGATGCCATATCCAAAGTCACAGATTTCAACCCCGATCTGATGTTCGTTGATATCATGATGCCGAAACTTGATGGTTACCAGACCTGTTCTCTGGTGAAGAATAATAAAAATTATCAGGATACGCCGGTGGTGATGGTGTCCAGCAAAGATGGCTTGTTTGATCGTGCACGTGGCAGTATCGTCGGTGCTGAAGGACATATAAATAAACCTTTTAATGAGACGGATTTGTTGGGCGCAGTTGAAAAATACACACAATCCGCTTCAGCGGGTTAACAACAATTTTATTCAGAGCAAATTATAGATCCATGTTGAATATTTTCTGTCGTATATCGAATAGGATGAAAGCTGATCTTGTGGGGCTTCAGAGATGGCTGTGACTGTAGATACAGTGCTGGTTGTTGACGATTCCGCAACCGACAGCCACCTGATATGCAATGCACTGACAGCGGCAGGTTTTAATACGCTTTCTGTGGGGAATGCTGAAGAAGCATTAAGTGTTGCAAAGGCAGAACGGCCGCAGGCTATTCTGATGGATGTTGTGATGCCAGGCACCAATGGTTTCCAGGCCACCCGTATGCTGCATAATGATCCTGAAACTGCGGACATTCCGGTAATTATTCTATCTTCAAAAAATAAAGCATCTGACAAAGTATGGGGGTTACGTCAGGGTGCAGTAGGTTACATAACGAAGCCGTTTGATAACCAGGAACTGATTAACAAGTTACGAGACCTTTAAGGTATTCCCGGCCGACGCCGTAGTGGTCGGGCTGGCGAAATTTGTGAATCGAGTTTGTGCACCCGCGATACTCCGGTATCCTGAACTAATATGAATTCTGTGGCCCAAACCCCAATAGCATTATTACAGGAACTGGCTTCCAGGAATCTTGGTGACAAGGCTATTGAGAGCAAACCGAGCAGCGACCGGAGCTGGCGTGGATTTATATTTCAGGTGGGGCAACTCAATCTTGTGATTCCATTTATGGGGGGGTTCGAAATTTTACCTGATCACGATGTGCAGCCTGTTCCATGGGCTCAGGAATGGGTTCGAGGGATTGCCAATGTGCGCGGTGAAATATATACGGTAGTTGATTTCGCCAGTTACCTCGGCCTGCCACCGGTTACCTCGCTGCGCAACGCAACCTTGTTTATGTTGCCTGACGAGTCGCTACGGAGTGTTTTGATGATCGACAGCAAGGTGAGTTTGAAAACCTTCCCTGAAATCCTTGAACATGTGGATGCCGTAGATACCCCGGCCCAGCTGGCCCCCTGTTTGAGTGTCAGTTTAAAAGACGGTGAACAGGTATGGCATGTGGTGGACGTGCTGGCATTATGTCAGGCGGAGGAATTTGTAAATGTTGGTCGATCATTAAGATTGCATTAAGGCTTAATAATAGACCGGCTGTTAAGTATTTTTAAAACCGATTAGTTATAAATCAGATGGCGGCGATTGAATGCGGCTACTGTCATTAGAGGCACATCACAATGAATGATGAAACAAATAAGGGGTCTTTAGCTGATATTTTTGAGCAAAGTGAAGGCGCGGATATGGACAACCTTGCGAGCGGTGAGGAAGCGAGGGATATATTTAAGGAAATCGCAGAATCCGAAGGCGAAGACTTTAATGATCTGGAGGGAAGTGATGATAATCCACTCGAGGGCCTGTTCGATGATGAAATCGAAGAGGAGATTCCAGATGTGGGATTTAGCTGGATGTCAGTTTTCTGGGGGGTGTTACTTGGATTATCTGTGCTGGGTTTTCTATTTACTGCCTTTAAAAATAATCAGGAGCAGCAGTCTATTAATGCCAGCCGCAGTGCGGTGCTGGAGCTTGAATCAGATGTAAAAGACATTGCATATCAGTCGTTGCTTGCTTTCAATGGTCAAGACGACGCATTTGAGAAACTGCAAACGCTGCGCAATCAAATTGATGGCAACCTGGATGTGCTCGAAACCGTAGCCGGCAGCACCCAGGCGGTCAACAGTGCCGGCCTAGATAGAGTCAAAGTAGACTGGGCGCAATTGGGCCCCCAAGTTGATTTGCTGGCTGGAAATCGCGGCGTCATCAGCAGTACGCTGCAGCAGGTAACAGCGGTTAACACGCTCACCCCGCAATTGCTCAGTCAGACAGATGTTGTGGTGAATCGATTGATTGAAAATGAAGCGCCACTTAAATTGATAAATATTGGCAGTCGTCAACGGTTTCTCAGTCAACGGATCAAAGCAAGCGCAAACGAGTTTGCAACGGGTGCGCTGGGTTGGCAGGATGCTGCAATGCAGTTTGAAAAAGACGTCAAGCTGTTTGGCGAGGTTAACAATGATATTCGCAGGATGGGTGGCGTTGCGGTTTCCGGTGATCTGAGCGATATTGACCAGTCTTATGAGCGGTTGGTTTCCAGTGCAGCGAGCATCATGGGTAATGTGGAGGATTATTTCACGATACGTGACGCAGCGACTCGAATAAGCAATCTCTCGGATTCTATGCAGAGTGGACTTGGTGATACCATCTCCGGGATTGGAAATGATGCAGATAAATTGCCATTTCTGAAGAATCTGCCATGGATTCTCGGAGGCCTCGGGTTGCTTGGTTTGGTTGGCTTGATATGGGCACTGCTTCGCCAGAACCAGAAACGGGAGCAGGTTAATAAACTGAGAACCAAACGCGCAGAGGATGCGGTTATTAAATTACTTGATGAAATGGGTGACCTCGCCCAGGGCGATCTCACAGTAGAAGCAGAGGTTACCAACGAGGTCACCGGAGCCATTGCTGATTCTGTTAATTTTGCAATCGGTGAGATGCGGATACTGGTAAATGGTATCAAGACTGCCTCCAATGAGATGTCTAATACCACAGAAGACTCGGAACAGATGATTGCGCAATTACTCACCAGTAACGATGCCCAATCTGAGGTTATTCTCGGTGCAGCTCAGGAAATTGAGCGAATGAGTGAAACCATGAGCGGTATGAGTCACCTGGCGTTGCAGTCCTCTGAACGTGCTCAGGTCGCTGCTGACTCCGCTAAAAAGGGCGCGGCGGCTGTGCGTGACACAATCGTCGGTATGAACAGCACACGGAACCAGATTCAGGATACCGCAAAAAGATTGAAAAGGCTGGGGGAGAGTTCTCAGCAGATCAACGAGATCGTGAACCTGATTCAGGACGTAACCGAACAAACTAACGTGCTCTCTTTGAACGCCTCTATCCAGGCCGCAATGGCAGGAGAGGCGGGGCGAGGGTTTGCTGTGGTTGCGGAAGAAGTTCAGCGGCTGGCTGATCGATCAGCTCGTGCTTCTGGCGAAATAACGGAGCTGGTTAAAAATATTCAGCAGGATGCCAATAATGCAATTGCTTCAATGGAAACAACGACAGAGGAGGTAATTACTGGAGCTACCATGGCTGACCAGGCCGGTCAGGCGCTTGATGAAATCGAACGAATCAGTCAGGAGTTGCTGGAAGTCATCGAAAAGGTAGCGGCCGAGGCAACGGAGGAATCCAAGGTAGCGAATACCATTTCGGGTCGAATGAATACACTTAAATCAGCAACTGAGCAGTCTGATATGAGCGTGTCTCAGGTGGCGGGTGCACTCGGTCAGATTCGAGATGTTGTAGATAAACTAGACAAATCTGTTGCTGGCTTCAGGTTGCCGGCATGATAGCTACAGACTGCAAGCGCTAACATGAGTATTCCCGCTCCCCATCCTCAAACCTTTGGCTGGATCAAAGGTGCCCTGGATGGCTCGATGGACGCTGTGATTTCCCAGGTTGTCCAGGCTGAAAGAGATTCGGATTTTGCCCAGCTTTCGCTGGTGCCAGGTAATCTTCATCAAATACACGGTTCGTTAATGATGGTCGAGCTGGATGCTGCGGGTATTCTGGCAGAAGATCTCGAAGCGTTATGCAATCATATTACTGACTCTGATAGTAGCGATGAACAATCACAGGGATTGCAGGTTATGCGCCGCGGGGTGGAAGCCCTGCACGGTTATATCGATTCTATTTCCCGTCAAACGCCGATTTCGCCACTGTCTCTGGTCGATCAGATCAATGCTGTTAGACAACACATTAACAAGGCTGCAATATCTAGTCTGGATCTGTTCTCACCGCCCCTTGGCATGCTTGCTTTTAAGGGGCCTGGTGCAGAGAAGTCCCAGGGTGGCGGTGGACAAGGTAAGTCATTACCTGACGATCTAAGGGTTAAGCTGGTTGCCCAGTTACGGAAAAAATTCAGGCGAGCACTGGTAAGCTGGCTGGCGAATAATCACAGCAAGGAATCGCTTTCTCGAATTACCGATTTGCTCCAGCATCTGTTCAGGATCAGTGCTCTGGATATCTCACAGCAGCTATGGTGGGTTGCCAGTGGCTTTGTTGATGCGGTTGCCTCCGGGGATCTGGACACTAATTCTAAAATCAAGTCTCAGTTTGCGCGACTTGATAACGAAATATCCAGGTTAGAGGAAGAGACCACAACAAGTATTGCTGCAGATCCGCCTGATGAGTTACTGCGAGAGATGCTCTACTATATCGGTGGTATTGAAAGCGCCGAAAGCGAGAGAATTCGCAGTATTCAGGAGTCGCTGGAATTGCCTGCCTGGTTTCACTCTGGAAAGGAACAGTATCAGACCCTGGTCACGATCTCAAAAGGGCTGACACAAATACAACAGCATTATGGTGTCAAAGAATTTGACAGACTTGAACAACTGACCAGCGAATATTTCTCCGCATTACAAAGTGGAGACGGCGAACCGGATCGGCAGCAGCTCGATGCTGCGCTGAGCGATCTCGCTGAACAATCGGGTGATGCCGAGCTTGAGCAAATTGAATACCTGACACTGGGCGTCGCAAGCGCGGTAAAAAATGTTGGCGCTTCGAAAAGCGAGTTAGCGCTCACTTCCGCAGACATCAAAATTGCCTCAGCAATTCTGTTTATTCGGGATAGCGTGGCAGATCCGGCTGCAATCGATGCCACCTGGACATCCTCAGTGGTCAGTCATCAGCAAGAGATTACAGCACTAGTTGAGCAAACCGAAGCTAGTAAGGAGCGAGCCTTGCAGGTTCAGCGCGTTGCTCAGGTTGAATATCACCATGCAAGGTCTGCTTCAGCGAAACTTGTTCATGCAACCCTTGCGCAGCTTGAGCCCCTGGTGGGGAGATTCCAGCGTGGCGAACACGAAACCGAAGAGCTGATAATGGCTGCTGGCCAGCTTTCGAAGATTGGTAATCTTTTCGAAGTTGCTGAAGTTCCGTCGGCGGCTGCACTAAGCCGAAAGACGGCGTTGTTGTTTGCCGAATTTGCTGAGTCAGACCGACGTCCGGAGCCAGATGGATTTGACCAGCTTGCGTATGTCATCGCGGCCCTGGGCACAGGCGCTGATCAACTGGTTCAGCCTGGTCCATCTTCAGATATGGTGCTTGAAATCGCTTTTGACAGGGTAGATCAGGTGATGAAAGACGCCGCCGTACAAGGTGGTGCTGATCTGAGTGAAGATGACAATGTAGAAGTTTCTCTCGATACCGACACGCTACAAAGCGCAGCGTTTGACAGCGCTGCGTCGGATTCCGCTGGGTCGGATGCTGCCGCATTAGACAGCGCCTTATTGGATGCCACCGCATTGGATGCCACCGCATT
>Ga0055584_100000877_pt1 | contig 28986 bp, 30 predicted proteins | sample OSDHelmetaG_FD_58716 | JGI IMG/M metagenome (GOLD analysis project Ga0055584, IMG submission 58716) | Pelagic marine sediment microbial communities from the LTER site Helgoland, North Sea, for post-phytoplankton bloom and carbon turnover... | ecosystem: Environmental > Aquatic > Marine >... | reverse complement strand
GGCAGATTCAGGCGAGATCGTCATCTCCAGTGGCTCCGACGAAGATGAGTTGGTGTACTAAGGAATGACAGAAATAATGTCCCGGTATTCCCGGAGCATAAACTCAGAAAATTGACATCCTGCAGCCCGCTTAGCTGACGTCAAGTTAAGCATTTTCAATCCGGCTGTGTTGATATAGGCAAAGCGACCATCAGCTTAATTCCATAATTCCACCATAGATTCAATATGATAGATCCCAAAGGAAAGTGTAGGGTCGTTGGTTTTAGAAATTCAGGATGTCGTCAATCGCCTCGATTCCCTTTCGGGCGCACACATCATCAATTTCCGGTCCTGGTGCACCAGAGACCCCAATGGAACCGACAATACTTCCTGCCGCTTCAATCCTCACACCACCGGCAACAACCAGAGCATCCGGAACATGACGAATACCTGATGCAACTTTGCCTGCTTGTGTCGGCTCTCTTAAATTTATGGTGTCCGTATGAAAGCTTAATGCCGTACGTGCCTTGCGAATAGCTATGTCAGGAGTGAAAATACCCGCAAGTTGATCCCTGATAATGACTTGAATACCACCAGATCGATCCACCACGGCGACAGAAACCTGATAACCTTCATCACGACAAGCCTGTAAGGTTTCCTGCGCGGCCTTTTGAGCCAACTCAAGACTCATTGACTGATATGTCACCAGTTCAGCATCTGCACTTGCCGTTCTAACGTTGCCGAAGATGGCTGTTAATAAAAAAACAATGCCGAAAAATGATGAGATTTTCATGTGTCCTCGCATTTAATTTAAGGTCGCTTTTACAAGTATTTCGTTAAGTAACTGCCAGAAAAAATCCTCGCCAGGATAACCGACAATACGACCAAATTCTTTTCCCTTATCCACAACAACAAAAGTCGGGGTGTAAATCAACCCCTCCAGATGTTGCAGATCCGAAGGTAAATCATCATCAATATCAACCCGTCGCAATGGAACAATACTGGCCTCAGTTGTTTTGGCGTAGGCAACGCCAATTTCTTCATCCCAAACCTCGCACCATTCACATGCTTCACTCTCGAACATAACCAGTTCAGCCGCCTGAGCAGGACGAACCAGTCCAAAGAGAATGATTGAGAATAAAAAACAACGGATAAAATACATTTGCTTTAAGGATGTCCGAATTCACACAGGGCCAGGCTCCACAATGGAGTCTAGCCCAAAAAAAAATCTACAAAATTATTAAACTGGAATAAATCAGGCGGATTTTTTGATCATGTAAGTGAAGACACCGTCTGCTTCACTGCTATCCAATAATTCATTGCCTGTTGAACGACAAAATGCTTCAAAATCCTTGACCGAGCCAGGGTCTGTGGAAAGAACCTGAAGTGTTTCCCCATCAGCAAGACCCTTAATAGCCTTTTTTGCTTTGAGTATTGGCAACGGGCAGTTCATTCCCTTGGTGTCGAGTGTCGTTGTCATACGTGATCTCCTATTTTTTCAGAGCTAATGTAGTCTGTATATTAGGCACTCATCAAGTACGGATATTTATGTACTTCATACAACAAAGCCATTTTATGGGCTTTATTTGAACCCTCCAAATCAGCAGAAGAAGCTCCCACTTTTGACTGCTCCTTTAAGTAATTAGGATCTTCTAATGTACCGCAGATGGATATGCTTAGGTAGTATATATTGATGACAATTCGCTTCAATAGCATCACAAATATGTGTCTTGCAGGGCAAGCATAACGCATTCATAGAATAGGTATAGAAAAAACTAATACATGCCGGATTCAAATTTTATTATATAATTTGCATATAAGTGTGTTGCGCTGTTTTCAACTTGGGAGAGGATGACCATGGAAGAATTGCCGGTCACAACAATTGTCGGACTTGCTGGATTTCTTGCCGGAATAGTTTTTGGCGGCGTCGCCAATAAAACTAATTTCTGCACCATGGGTGCGCTTTCCGACATTGTTTTCATGGAGGATTACGGCCGCTTTCGCTCGTGGTTACTGGCCATCGCAGTCGCCATTATTGGCTCACAGGCACTTCATGTGCTGGGTATGGTCGATCTTTATGAAAGCATCTACCAAACATCCAATTTTGGTTGGCTTGGCGCCATTATAGGCGGGCTAATTTTCGGGTTCGGCATGACCATGACTGGTGGATGCGCCAACAAAAACCTGGTGCGAATTGGCGGCGGCAACCTGAAATCTATCATCGTTGTCGTTGTTATGGGCATTTTTGCATACATGACCCTGCGTGGCCTCGTTGGCCTCGCCCGGATTGAACTTGAAACCTTCAGCAACATTGACCTGACGCAAATGGGCCTTAAATCACAGGGTATGGTCGACATTCTTGCCCTGCTAATTGGCAGCGAGGCGGAAAATCTGCGGGTTGGTTTTAGTGCGGTTCTGGCAGGCGGTCTGCTTTTCTATTGCTTTAAGGATTCTCAATTTAGAGCCTCACCCATGAACATCTTCGGCGGTCTTATTATTGGTGCCCTGGTGCCCATGGGGTGGTGGATAACCGGCGTTCTAGGATTTGACGATTTCGACCCTATTCCATTGTTTTCATTCACCTTTGTATCACCTAGCGGGGACAGCATCCAGTACCTGATGACATTTACAGGGGCCACCATCAACTTCGGGATTGCAACGGTTGGCGGTGTTATTGTCGGTTCTTTCCTGGTATCCATGATAAGCGGCTCATTTCATATAGAGTCCTTTAGGGATGCTGAGGACATGAAACGCCACCTGTTCGGCGCTGCAATCATGGGAATAGGCGGAGTTGTCGCCCTGGGTTGCACGGTTGGACAGGGCATTACAGGGATGTCAACACTGGCCCTTGGATCAGTGATTGCACTGATATCCATTATAATGGGCGGATTGATCGGCTTTAAATACCTTGAAGAAGGCACCCTTGGTGGGGCCTTGAAAGCTATGATTTCCAGGGCTTAAAAGTTTATGGCAACAACTAACTGGGGATAACCCATAGTTTTTTAAAGAGAATTCCCAGCGGCTTAGCCCTAAAGATTAAACTGGCCCTTTTCTTAGCTTGCAATATAATCCGCAGGTCGTTTAAATTAATAAAACGTCATATAAGTATCCCATAAGTATCCTGAAAAAATCGGGACATTAGATACTTGTTCAACTCCCGTATAATGGCAATGGCCAGGGTGTTGGATATCTTTAGATCACGCTGGCGTTTCCATTGGGACGTTACGTGCAGTCGCCTAGGGAGGGACAATGACTTATCGTACAATTCTTAGCACCCTTGTGGGCATTGCGTTGTTTGGCACACTCACAACCAGCGCTGATGCTCATGACTATACCATCGTCAATGACACAATTCCCGCCTCTTTAACGGGAGTGCCGGGTGACCCGGTAGCGGGTAAGAAGCTTTCAATTCATCGCAAAAAAGGTAACTGTCTGGCCTGCCATGCCATGCCGATTCCAGAACAACAGTTCCACGGTGAAGTCGGCCCTGATCTTTCAGATGTGGGCAGCAACCTGACTGAGGCGGAGATCAGAATACGCCTGGTCAATCCAAAAATTATTAACCCGGACACGATCATGCCTGCATTCCATAAAGTGTCCTTGAACCGAGTGCTGAAAAAATTCAAAGGCAAGACTATCCTTGGAGCACAAGATATTGAAGACATCATCGCCTATTTGATGACGCTCAAGGGTTAAGTCATTCCTGTAATTTTGTTTTAAAGAAGGATTTAAAATGTCTAAGGATAAATTGAAAACCGCCGTTTTAGGGCGCCGTCAGATGCTTAAAAGCGTCGGACTTGGTGCTTTGGCGCTGGCTGGCACGGGCCTTGGTTCCCGAAGCGCCCAGGCAACGCCGGAAAAAGCCAATGAATATCTTTCAAAGATGACCAGTGGCGTCGCAGGCACGCAGGGCAAAGTTACTGTCAAGCTGCCGGAAATTGCCGAAAATGGCAGAACTGTTCCGATTACGGTTACAGTTGATAGCCCCATGACCGATGGCGACTATGTTAAATCAGTACATGTGGTCGCTGAAGGCAATCCAAACCCGGAGGTCATTTCCTTTAACCTTTCCCCTGCTATGGGCAAGGCCGAGGTTTCGACTCGTATGCGTTTGGGCAAAACCCAAAATGTTCGCGCCGCCGCCATCATGAGCGACGGTTCCGTATTTACTGGCACCAAAGAAGTCAAAGTCACCATTGGCGGCTGCGGCGGCTGATTGAGAGATTTCAGGAGAATATAGAAAATGGCTAAAAAACCACGCGTGAAAGTTCCGAAGAAAGCCAGTAGTGGTGATATCATTCAGATCAAGACCTTGATGTCTCACAAAATGGAAACCGGCGTTCGCAAGGACAAAAAAACCGGCAAACTGATCCCACGCAAGATCATCAACAAGTTTGTCTGCAAATTTAACGGCAAAGAAGTTATGAGCGCCGATCTACACCCGGCCGTTGCCGCTAACCCGTATTTCGCTTTTTTTGCGAAAGCCACTGAAAGCGGCACATTCGATTTTGAATGGACCGAAGACGGCGGTAAAACCATCACAGCATCTGGCGACATCACAGTCTCCTAGAGCCAGCAGACAGGAAAGGTAAAAAAATGAAGTATACTAAATACATCACCAGCGTTGCCAGTCTGTTGGGACTGGCTGCTCTTCTTGTGGCTTACTCACCGGTTGTGGCTCATTCAAAATCAAAACTGAAATCCGGCTATGATTTTGCAACACCCGAAACACAAGCTATGCAAGATGATGACTTTGCCAACCCAGCTTTCGTTTGGGTTGATATTGGCGAAGAGCAATGGTCAAAGGTTGACGGTGAAGCCGGAAAATCCTGTGCATCATGCCATGGCGATGATGCCAATGCATTCTTGAAGGGGAAATCGACGACCTACCCCAAGTATAGTGCAGAAGATGGCAAGATGCGCGCTTTACAGCATCAGATCAACTACGAGCGGACCAACCGCATGAAGGCAAAAGCCTGGAAATGGGAAAGTGATGAGATGCTTGGCATGACTGCCTTCATCCGTAATCAGTCCAAGGGCATGCCCCTTAATGTCTCTGTCACAGGCGACGCGCAGCCTTTTTACAACAAAGGCAAGAGATCATATATGCTACGTCGTGGCGGTCTGAATATGTCTTGCAAGAATTGCCACATCGACTATCCCGGTGTGAAAATTCGTGCAAACGTCCTGACCAACGGTCTGCCTAACGGCTTTCCCACCTATCGTTTGAAGTGGCAGAAGGTTGGCTCTTTGCACCGCCGTTTCCGTGGCTGCAATAAAAATGTTCGCGCAGAACCGTTCAAGAGCGGGTCTGATGTGTACACCAACCTGGAGCTTTACCTCACACACCGTGCCAACGGCATGTCTGTAGAAACTCCTGCAGTAAGGAACTGATTTCCTGACGGTGTGATTAATTAATAGGGCGGCATTCTGACATCTGGGATGCCGCCCTATTTTTATTCTATTTAAAGTACGGAACCCTTTGAGCCATGCTGACACGTAGAGATTTCATGCAAGTCACCGCCGCCACCGCCGCCATGTTTGGCTCTGCTGGAGGCATTGGCCCGGCTGCGGCTTCTCAGAAAATCAGTCAGGAACAACTGCTGGAATTCGACAGCGTTGGGCAGGTTACGCTTCTTAATTTCACCGATATTCATGCCCAGTTGATGCCCCTTTATTTTCGTGAGCCATCTGTAAACCTGGGCGTTGGAAATGCCCACGGACTACCGCCGCATCTCACTGGAAAAGATTTTCTGAAACGCTTTGACATAAAAGCAGGCACCCCTGAGGCTTATGCTTTTTCAAGTTCCGACTTTTCATCTTTAGCCAGCCAATATGGACGCATTGGTGGTTTGGCCCAAATGGCGACACTAATCAAGGCAACCCGCGCCGAACGCCCGGACAATACTATTTTGGTCGATGTAGGCGATACCTGGCAGGGATCTCTGACTTCTCTTAAAACGCGCGGTGAAGATATGGTCGACGCCATGAACGCCCTGGGCGTCGACGTGATGACGGGCCACTGGGAATTCACTTATGGTTCCGATCGGGTTTTGGAATTGATTGATAAACTGAACTTTCCATTCCTGGCAGGAAATGTTCGCGATACTGACTTTAATGAACCAGTCTTCGAGAGCACCAAGTTTTTCGAACGCGGTGGAGTCAACGTCGCCATCATTGGACAGGCTTTCCCCTACTCGCCCATTGCCAACCCGCGCTACATGATGGCCGACTGGTCCTTTGGCATTCAGGAAGACCTGGTTCGTGAAAATGTGACTGCAGCGCGCAAAAATGGCGCTGACCTGGTGGTCCTTGCCTCCCATAATGGTTTTGATGTTGATCGAAAACTGGCCTCAAGGGTCGACGGCATTGATGTCATTTTGACGGGCCATACCCATGATGCCATTCCCGGCGTTATCTCAGTCAACGACACCCTGCTCATCGCGACCGGTTCCCACGGCAAGTTCCTGGGCCGTCTCGACCTGGACGTGCAGAACAAAAAAATAAAAAATTACCGCTACAAGCTAATGCCTGTTTTTGCGGACGCCATTACACCTGATCCAGAAATTGAAAACCTGGTGAAGGCTATTCGTGCGCCCCACGCCAAACAATTGAATGAGGTTCTGGCGACCACAGAAAGCACGCTTTATCGCCGGGGTAATTTCAACGGCACCTTCGATGATTTGATCTGTCAGGCCATTATGCAGGAACGCGATACTGAGATCGCCCTGTCACCGGGCTTCCGCTGGGGACGGTCCCTACCCCCGGGATCAAACATCACCGGCGATGATCTGTTCTCGCAAACGGCAATAACTTACCCAGCGTGCTATCGAAACGAGATGACCGGCGAGTTCCTGAAAGTCATTCTGGAAGATGTCGCCGACAATCTGTTCAACCCTGACCCCTATTACCAACAAGGTGGCGACATGGTTCGCGTAGGCGGCATGGGCTATTCAATTGATGTGTCAAAACCCATCGGTGAGCGCATTACCGATATGACGTTGCTTAAAACCGGGGCGCCCATTGAGGCGACCAAGAATTACACAGTCGGGGGATGGGCCTCCGTTAATGAGGAAACCAAGGGCCCGGCCATTTACGATGTGGTTTCCGATTATTTACGAAAAGAGAAAGTCGTCAACGTGCCGGAAAATGACAGTATCAAGATCAGCGGAGCTTAACGCACATACACACGGCTTTGTTATTTGAACACGCTATCACATAAAGGCTAACGTCCCCACATGGACCCCTTCCAGATATCATACTTTGGTGCCTTGAGCGCCGGGCTTCTCAGCTTCTTTTCACCGTGTGTCTTACCGTTGATTCCAGCTTATCTGTGCTTCCTTGGGGGTGCCTCTCTTGATGAATTAACCGCCGAAGGCGGTGTCGACAAAGAAGTCTCACGTCGGGTTTTCATTTCGGCCTTTTCTTTCGTCATAGGATTCGCCACAGTTTTTATTTTGATGGGGGCATCTGCATCCGCCCTTAGCCGCGTTGTCATTCAACATATTGATACGCTCAGCTATATCGCCGGGGCAGTGATTATTCTGTTTGGTATGCATTACATGGGTTTATTCAGGATTGGCTTCCTGAACTTCGAAAAACGCTTCCACATTGAAAACAAGCCCTCGGGCATCGTCGGTTCATACCTACTGGGGTTAGCCTTCGCATTTGGATGGACCCCCTGTGTTGGTCCGATCCTGGCCACCATCCTGATGGTCGCAGCCGGGGGTGATTCCCTGTGGTACGGAACCTCATTGCTATCAGCCTACGCCGCAGGTATCGGCGTGCCGTTCCTAATTGCTGCCTTGGCAGTGAAACCCTTCATGGGATTCATGGCACGCTTTCGCAAACACATGCACAAGGTGGAAATCACCATCGGAATTTTATTGATCATTACTGGTGTGGCGATCCTGACAGGCTCACTTGCCGATGCTGCACAGTGGCTGCTGGAAACCTTCCCGGCCTTTTCCAGTGTTGGTTAGATTTCTACAAATACTTTTCAGGTAAATCCTTTGGCAGTTCGTCGCCCCACAGGTCGACCTCGACCCCCTCTTCCTCCAGTGCATTACCAATGGCGCTAAGCCAGCGCTGGAAGCTGGGTTGCTCTTCATAGCCCTTATCAAAGGCATAGTGGAACAGGAAGAAGAAGTGGAACGGCTTGAAGTAACCGGGAATCCGCACAACTTCTGCTTCACCACCCGGACGTCCGGCGACTTTCTCCACACTTTCCGGAAAAAATTGCAAGGTTGGGGTAAACAAGACAGCATATTTGTTGGCGAGTTTCTTTTCCGATAGGACTTCGCCATCGAAGTCCGTGACTTCCCGATCACCCCACAGGTTTAGTTGCAAAATGACGAAATTCTTTTTGATGTAATTGGCCACGGCGGGAATACGGAGATTTACTTCGTGGGTGCGTTTGCAATAAGGGCAGCCGCGTTGCTCCCAAAAAATAACCAGCCGCTTTCCCTGGGCCTGGGCTTCCTGCAAATCCTCTGAAAGATCCAGAAAGCTTTCATGGAACCAGGGCTGAACGTGCAGCCCATCTTCACCAGTTTGGGGCATGGGTAACAACTCTTGCCCGGCAGCTTTGGCATTGGTTATGGGTAAAACCGCTAGTACAGCAATGAAAAGACCGACAACAAGGGGGCGTAACATTACAGTAATACTCCTACAATTCCGAAAGTTGTTCACATACTACACATTAGTTATGCTTCGTGTCAGTTCAAGAGGCTCCCTCAAGGTGGGCTTTCACGATTTATTGATCATTTCTCCGTTATAGGTTTTCCATGCTCAGGCAATTTGCATACGCCAGCGCCCTGTTTATCTCATCGGCCTGCGGTTTGATTATTGAAATCGTTGCGGGGCGTCTAATTGCGCCTTATGTGGGAATGTCCCTTTATACCTGGACGGCGATTATCGCCGTTGTGCTGGCTGGCTTGTCGGTTGGACATTGGATCGGTGGCAGGCTTGCCGCCCCCCATGTGGATACGGTTAAAGGGGGGCGTCGCGTCGCCATTGCCTTGGGACTGGCTGCAATTTCATCGTTGGCCTCACTGGTTTTGCTCAGGATAGTCGCCACGCAATTATTGAGCAGTGGGTTTAGCCCTATTCCATCAATTATTTTGCTGACCTCGGCTCTGTTTCTACTTCCCAGCCTGTTTGTTGGCATCGTCTCACCCATTCTGACCAAGCTGGCCATAGATGCAGACCCCCATCACCATGGTGCGGTGATCGGGCGCATGTACGCACTGGGAACCCTTGGCTCTATCGCCGGAACTTTGTCGGCAGGGTATTTGTTCATTTCGTGGATCGGATCAAGCGGAACAGTGATCGCCGTCGCTGCCATCTATGCCTTACTGGGACTGGCTTTCGCCATTTCCGATAGTCTGCGCGCTCTGTTTATGGTTTTTCTGGTCGCCGCAGGAGGCGGGCTTGGCTGGTGGGGTGAACGCATTCAGGCCTTTACCTCGCCCTGCAATGTCGAAAGTGACTACTTCTGCATCCGGGTCGCCGACTACAGTGATCAGGCTGGACGTCCCAGTTCCTTAATGGTTCTTGATCACCTGGTCCATTCAATCAATGACCGGGATGACCCGAGTTTACTATACAGCCCCTATATTCAAGGCGTAGACGAGCTGTTAAAATTACGCTTCAGCAAAAAGCCAAAGGACTTTGCCCCCCGCGCCTTCTTTATAGGTGGCGGTGGCTATTCCCTGCCCAGGGCATGGGCTAATGATTATCACATGGCGGATTTGGTCGTTGCTGAAATTGATCCCCAGGTAACACGGGCGGCGCGCGACAGTTTATGGCTCGATACGAATACGCCTACCATCAGTATTCATCACCGGGATGCCCGTGCCTTGTTGCAATCCCTGCCCGTGGATGAACCTTTCGATCTGGTTTTCGGCGATGCCTTTCACGATATTTCAATTCCGCCCCATTTGGTATCCCGGGAATTTCATAAAGAAATCGCCAAGCGGCTTGGGCCGGGCGGGGTCTATGCCCTCAATGTCGTCGATGCCGGGGCTAACCCCCTATTCCTGTTCAGCCTGATAAAAACCCTGAAGAAAGACTTTTCTTCGGTTGAGGCATGGGTCGAGCGTAGTGAAATTGGCAATCCAGGTCGGGTTACTTTTATTGTCATTGCTTCTGAACAACCAACCCCGACAGCGACTTTGATGTCGCAGCGTGGCCTGGAACGGATCTGGCAACGCTGGCCCGGTGAAAATTTGGCTGAGCGCATAGACGAAGCGGCCCCCCCTATGCTAAGTGATGATTACGCCCCGGTGGACAGATTAATGTCGCGCTTGTTATTACGGTTAGATGATTAATATCGTTAATTTTTCGACAGTTAGTATTGACACTCACCGAGCCGCAAATTAGAAACTGCTAATCTTTTCTTATTAAGAAAAGACTTCCTCGAAAAGGATTGTTTTGCTTCCCCCTGCGGATATGAAATTCTCCACCGAGCTGTATTGAAAAACGGATTTTCCAACATGCTGTTTTGCATGCTTAGAACTGCTACCCTCTTCGTCACGGTACCGTGCTGTCAAGCGCTGGCTATTGGCTCCTGCGGATTGCAGGACTGAGGGTAAACAAATGCAGATATACCTTCCCATTGCTGAAATCTCGGTCAACATATTCTTGATTCTTGGCATGGGTGGAGCTGTTGGTTTCCTGTCTGGCGTCTTTGGTGTCGGTGGTGGTTTCTTAATGACACCGCTGCTGATTTTTATCGGCATCCCCCCCGCCGTCGCTGTTGCCACGGAAGCCAACCAGATTGTTGCCTCATCCGTATCGGGTGTCCTGGCTCACTGGAAACGGGGCAATGTTGATTTCAAAATGGGATTTGCCTTGCTCTTTGGTGGCGTCATTGGGTCATCCCTGGGTGTTGTTCTATTTGCTTTCCTGCGTGACCTGGGCCATTTGGACCTAGTCATCAAGCTTTCATACGTCGTGTTCCTGGGGATCATCGGCATCTTGATGTTGATTGAAAGCATCAATGCTATTCGACAGAAGAAAAATAAGGTCGCCCTCAAGCTACACACCCACAACTGGATGCACGGCCTTCCCTTCAAGATGCGTTTCCGCCGTTCGCGCCTGTACATTAGCGCTCTGCTGCCTATTTCCATCGGCTTGCTGGTCGGCTTGCTGGCGGCAATTATGGGTGTTGGGGGTGGTTTTGTCATGGTTCCGGCAATGATCTATCTGCTTGGCATGCCAACAGCCGTTGTGGTTGGAACGTCCCTGTTCCAGATTATCTTCGTCACCGCCAACGTCACCGTTTTGCAGGCCGTAAACACCCAGACTGTCGATGTGGTTCTGGCCTTGTTGTTACTGGCCGGGGGTGTCATCGGTGCCCAAATTGGCGCGCGGATCGGGGTGCGTTTGCAAGGTGAACAACTACGCGGCCTGCTGGCGCTCATGGTTTTGGGTGTCTGTTTGAAAATCAGTTACGATTTGATGGTTACCCCTGTTGATCTTTATTCAATCGGCTTGGGGGGACACTAATGATGAGGTTCCTTAAGCCTGTTCTGACGTTACTTATATTTCTCATCACCACCCTACCCGCCAGTGGGCGTGAATTAGCCATCGACCTGACTGAGGATACGGTGTCGATCACCGCCAACTTTGTTGGTTCCGACCTTATACTTTACGGCGCAGCTGAAGGTGGTGGTGATGTGCTTGTCGTGGTGCGCGGGCCCAACAGGAATGAGACCCTCAGGCGCAAGAAAAAAAGCACCATAATCTGGGTCAACGACACGGAAATGACTTTCCTTGATGCGCCTTCCTATTACTTCCTGGCCTCGACCCGACCCTTAAATGAATTTCTTAGTGATCGCATCGCCCGAAAAGAGCAAATCGGTTATCCTGCCATAGCCTTTAAGGTTAAAGGCGATATCGATGATGCCGCCATGATTGAAGATTTTCGCAAGGCACTCATTCGCAATAAACAAAAACAAGGACTTTATGGCGAAAGTCCCGGGCTTGTCAGTTTTAAAGGCACGCACCTTTTCCGTACCCGACTGCACTTCCCGGCAAACGTCCCCGTTGGTGATTACAATATCGATATCTATGTCTTCAAGGACGGTAAGATCGTCAATAAAGAAACCACGATTTTGCCCGTACAGAAAAAAGGTGTCGAAGCCCAGGTCTATAACTTCGCCCATCGCCACGCCTTATCTTATGGCATTCTCGCAATACTTGTTGCAGCGTTGGCAGGGTGGCTGGCTAGTGTTATGTTCCGGAAGGCCTAAATAATGACAAATGAAAAATCAATGAGCGAAGAAAAAGAATTTACCTTCTTGTGTGTTGTCGATGAAAGCGAAGAGCTTTCTCAGGCTCTGCGGTTTTCATGTGCTCGTGCAACCCGTGTTGGTGGCCGGGTTTCCCTGCTTTACGTCATCGAGCCCGCCGAATTTCAACACTGGGCATCCGTCGGCGACCTAATGCGTGAAGAACGCCGTCAGGAAGCAGAAGAAATGCTCAGTATCATTTCCGCCATTGTCCAAAAACGCACAGGAAAAATACCCCTGGTCTATATTCGTGAAGGCGTACTGCACGAGCAATTGATGGAACTGATTGAAGAAGAGCTGGATATTTCACTACTTGTTTTAGGTGCCGCGACGGGTACCGATGGTCCAGGTCCGCTGGTTTCTTATCTTATTCAAAAAATGGCTGGTCGATTGCGTATTCCGGTTACCGTGGTTCCGGGTAGCCTGACCGACAAGGAAATTGACGCAATTACCTAACCACCATGGCCGAGGCAAGCAAGACATCGGTCCAATATTTGACTGATTCTACGTCAAGGCGTTGAGAAAAATATCTCCATACTTTTCAAACTTTCCAGGCCCGACACCATTCACTTCCAGCATCGCTTCGCGGGACGTCGGGCGTTTGGCGATCATATCGAGCAAGGTCGCATCGGAGAAAATAACGTAAGCCGGTACGGTGCGTTCTTTTGCAAGCTCAAGACGTAGGGTTTTCAACTGAGAAAAGGCGGCCGCATCACTATCCGAAAGTGCTGCCACATCATTTTTGCGTGATGATGTGCTGCGCTTGCTGGATGGTTTGGTATGGCTGATTTCCCTGAAGTGAAACGCGGCGTCATCCCGCAGTACAGTTTGCCCTCGAGATGTAATTTCCAGGCAGCCGTATTTCTGCACATTGATACTTAGATACCCACCGGCCACGGCTTGTCGAATAAATGCCTGCCAGTAATCCTTTGAATATTCCTTGCCGCTGCCATGGGAAGAAAGGGCGTTGTGGTGTTTGTCCCTTATTTTCTGATTGTCGGCACCCCGAAGGATGTCATTTATGTGGGTTGCTCCGAAATATTGCCCGGTTTCCATGATAGCCGTCATTAATAACCGGGCTTGCCATGTGCCATCGACAACGTAGGGTGGGTTGAGACAGTTATCACAATTTCCACAAGCCTCAATTTCTTCATCGAAATATGACAACAAGGCACCGCGGCGACACTGGGCTGCCTCGCAGTAGGCCATCAAGGAATCCAGGCGTTTGTGTTCGCGCAATTTGTGGGCATCGTCCTCGCCATCCTGAACAATGAACATACGGCGCAATCGAATATCATCCAGACCAAACAACATCAGGGTTTCTGCTGGCGCACCATCGCGCCCTGCCCTGCCAATTTCCTGATAATAGGCCTCCATACTGCTGGGCAGATTAAGGTGGCAGACATAACGGATATCCGGTTTGTCGATGCCCATGCCAAAGGCGATGGTGGCGACCATAACAACCGCATCCTCGCTCATGAAACGATCCTGATTGGCCTTACGTACACTGGAGTCCAGGCCCGCATGGTAAGGCAGCGCGGTAATATCTTTGGCTAAAAGGAAATCTGCCACTTCCTGGGTAAACTTTCTCGATAGGCAATAAACAATGCCCGATTGCGTGCTTTTGTCCTCAAGAAACCCCATTAACTGGCTTTTCCAGTCCGTCTTGGCCGCCACAGACAAGCGCAAATTGGGACGGTCAAAACCATGCACAATAATCCGGCCGTTCTCTCTGAACAGCTTGGCGGCGATATCCTCACGTGTCGCCTTATCTGCAGTTGCGGTAAATGCAGAAATGGTTGCTTTGGGAAACAAGTCCGGCAACTGGGACAACTGATCATAATCAGGCCGGAAGCTGACCCCCCATTTGGAGATACAGTGAGCTTCATCAATAACAAACATAGCAGTTTCGATCTTGGCAATAGCCGCCAGCATGCGCTCGGTCATCAACCTTTCCGGCGATAGGTAAAGTAAACGACTAGCGCCAGACTTAACATCCATCCAGGCTTGCACCTGATCTTCCCGGGACATTCCAGAATGAATACAGGCGGCATTGACCCCGTTGGCCCGCAGGCCCGCCACCTGATCATCCATAAGGGCAACCAGGGGCGAGATAACAATGGTCAGTTTCTGGGAAAGAACCGCGGGAACTTGATAACACATGGACTTGCCCGCCCCTGTGGGCATGACAGCCAGGACATTCTTGCCTGACATAAGCAAGTCGATGATATCGCGTTGGCCGGGACGAAAGTCGTTAAACCCGAAAGTGTCCTGCAGAACTTGTTCTGGGGTATCCATTCCCTTTGGTTTAGTCCGCAGCCCTATCCCACAGCCTTATGCAAGCCCTCAATAGCACCCTTGTAATCGCCACCGTTAAAGACAGCACTTCCGGCAACAAGAACATCCGCCCCCGCATCCGCAATCGCTTTGATGTTATCGACACTGACACCACCATCAACTTCCAGTTCAATATCACGATCACCGATCATGGCTTTGATGCGGCGGATTTTCTCTAACTGGGATTCGATGAAGCTTTGTCCACCAAAGCCTGGATTGACGGACATCACCAAAATCAGATCAAGATTATCAATAACGTATTCAAGGACGGATTCAGGAGTTGACGGGTTCAGAGACAGTCCCGCCTTTTTGCCAAGCCCCTTGATCACTTGCAAGGAGCGGTCGATATGCTTATCGGCTTCTGCATGGACAGTAATGATGTCGGCGCCAGCCTTGGCGTATTCTTCCAGGTAAGCCTGGACGGGGTCGACCATCAGATGAACGTCAAACGGCTTTTCGGTCCAGGAACGAATGCATTTGATGATCGGTGGGCCAAAGGTCAAATTGGGGACAAAATGCCCGTCCATGACGTCAATATGGATGTAATCGCAGCCAGCCTCGTCAACGGCTTTTACTTCTTCACCAAGACGGGCGAAATCTGCGGATAGGATACTTGGGGCAATTTTAACGGTCATTTTTCTTCCTTTTGGCCACGGGTTTTCCCATTGGCGGTTTGATTTATTAGTGCAATTGGCACTGTACTCTATTTGGTTAAGGACATGAACAGGCGAGGTAGTTTTTCTGGCAAACTTTCAACCCGATCAATCACAGTATAACGCTGGCCAAATATGTCCTGAACGTAATCATCGGCCTTGTCATCCAGATTAATGCAATAGGTGTAGATACCTTTGCGATCCAGTTCCTGAACAGCTTTGTGGCTATCTTTTATGAGCAGGCTATCATCATCTGTATCAATGTCTGAGGGCTCCCCATCAGTAAGCACCAGTAATAGTTTCTTATCAGCTTGTTGGCCTTCCAGATAATGGGCCGCATGGCGCAGGGCTGCCCCCATTCGGGTTGAGTATCCGGCTTCCATTCCGGCCAGTCTGCCCTTCACATCATTGTTCCAGCTTTCACTGAAACCCTTGATGTGCTGATAGCGCACTTGATGACGAGTGTTGGATGAAAACCCTGCGATAGCGAATTTATCGCCCAGGTTTTCAATAGCCCAGCCCAGCAAGGCGACGGCTTCCTGACTTAGCTCAAGAATGCTCTGGTTTGATCCCTTGGGGAACTCGCCAATGGAGGCAGAAAGGTCAAGAAGCAGAAAAACAGCAATGTCACGACCATCATGACGATGGCCCATGTTAATGCGCGGGTCCGGCGTGGCGCCAGACTTGTAGTCAATCAGGGAGCGAATGGCGATATCCAGGTCAAGCTCACTGCCCTCCTCCTGGTATCGCACGCGAACGTAATTTTGCGGTTTCAGTTGATCAAGCAATTGCTTCAGACGCTTGGCCAGGGGCCCATGCTTCTCCAGTAACTTGTCGATAATCGTACTATCACCGGTCGGGTGCAGGCTTTCATACAAACTAACCCAGTCCGGCCGGTAAGTGTTTGAGGCGTAGTCCCATTCAGGATAAAGGCGTGGCGGCAGGCCTTGGTCTTCTTCTGGGCCCTCCGCACTGTCACTTTTATGCTCGTCGAACATTTCTTCTTCATCACCAAGTTCATGGTATTTCCACATGTGGCGATTATCGTCCCGGTAGTCCACCTCAGTATCCTTGAAATACATCTGAGCCGATTGGTCCGATTGTTGCCGAGTGCGGACAATATACAAAATCGCCAGATTAGCCGTCTCCTGAGTTGAAGAGACACCGTCATTCAGCATATCATGAAAGCGCAAAGAAAATTCGCATATATCCTTGTTCTCATAACCATGATCCGGAGTCAAAATGGCATAAGACAGCATGGTCAGGTGGTGGCGAATGCAAGACTGCTCATCCGATTCACAGTCCCCCTCGATAGGCCTGGGATGAAGAGCCAGCCACAAATTCCTGAGACCGGGGAATTCTCGAATGGCCAGGGTTTCCACCCGGCAGTCTTCCAGCATCTCAACGGCCAGGCGCTGGAACGGACTGAAGTTGTCGGCGAAAATGGCCTCACTCCAGCGACGGTGGGCAGCCATATGAGCCAGTAGCGCCCTGTAACGGTCAATACCACTGATGCCATCCTTATCATCGAAGACATCGGGTACGCGAATTCCTAGTTCGTCGTAATAAGGTCTTGGTGCGCGCAAGTCATCAAAACCTGTGGAGTACGGCACAAAATGAGTTTTTTCATTCCACAGGGCCTTCATATAAATATCCAGATTGCGCTCGTGATCTGCTAGCAAAGTTCCATGACGTTCCCGGTGCAAAACGGCGCGGCTGTCCGCCGATTGCAACGAGAAATAATCGATCTGGCGCTCCGGATGGGTGCCATAGGCGCGAATGCCATAATCAATCCACTTGTTCAAGCCGTTCAATGACAGTTGACCCAGAAGATAGGGCATATGCGCTAACAAGTCCGGTAAAGCCGGACTGGGGATCGTTGTGTGATGGCCATGAATGGAACCAGTCGAACGCTCCATCATATCAAGGATGATTTCCACATAGCTTTGCAGTTGCTCAAGAGATCCAAGTCGCCGGGCAGCCTCGCCAATGGTGTTCAAAAGTGGACCGATGGAATTGCCATTGGGAGTTTTGGATATGGCCCGGACAGTTTGGGAAACAAGGGTGAGGACTTCTTCGCCAAGGCTCGCAGCAATATCCGGCATCTCTTCCAGATAGACCAGGACAGGATCGACACCGCGACCAATGCCGCCAATAAGCGAGGCCCCGGATAAATAATCCTTAATGCCCTGCTCGCTCAGCTTTGACGTAGCGCTTTCCATGCAATCAGCAAAAATATCGTCCAGCTCCGTAAAGCTGCACGCTACCTGTTCCCGGTATTTTAAGAGTGCGTCTTCGCTGATAGGCATCGCGATGCCCTCCTTGGTCTCAGGTAAAGACAGCGTCGATGGCATGATTGAGCGTGGAGCGAATATCCGCATCATCTGTAATGGGCTCAACAAGTGCCATGCGGCAGGCCGCTACCGGGTCGACATTCCTGTTGATCAGGCGAGCAGCGTAAACCAGCAGACGGGTCGAAATGCCCTCGTCAAGCCCATGCCCTTTTAGGTTTCGGGCAGCCGTGCCAACTTGCACCAGCTTAGCGGCGACATCCCTATCGCACCCGGTCTCAGACGTAATGATACTCACTTCAAGTTCGGGCATGGCGTAGTCGAAAGATAAGGCGGAGAACCGCTGCTTGGTCGACTGTTTCAAATCCTTCATCAAGCTTTGGTAGCCCGGATTGTAGGAAATCACCAATTGGAAATCCGGATGGGCCTGAATGAGCTCACCCTTCTTGTCCAGGGGCAAAGAACGGCGATGATCCGTCAGCGGGTGAATGACAACGGTCGTGTCCTGACGGGCCTCAACAACTTCATCAAGATAACAAATCGCCCCATGGCGGGCAGCCACCGTCAACGGTCCGTCAAGCCAGCGTGTCCCATCAGCATCAAGCAGATACCGTCCAACCAGATCAGACGCGGTCATATCTTCATTACAGGCAACAGTGATTAACGGACGACCCAGCTTCCATGCCATGTATTCCACGAAGCGGGATTTACCACTCCCCGTCGGCCCTTTAATCATAACGGGTAGGCGTTCTGAATAGGCAGCTTCGTAAAGAATAACTTCATCCCCAAGAGCCTGATAATAAGGCTCTTGGGAGATGGCGTATTGATCAATGGTGTTGCTTTGCTTGTTCATTTTGTTAGCAAAAACCCACTCTTACTTATGAACGCCTAACTTGTCACGCCAGCCGGGGAAGATGCTGTCAGCATCCGCAGGGAAGCTTTCAAAAGCACGGGCAAATTCCTGATGCTCTTTGGCCCATTCGATGGGATCAGCACCGGCCATCCAACACTCAAAGGCTTGGCGTAGCGAAATGGCGCCAGCGGCTGGGCTGTCGATGTGACCATATGACCCACCACCGGATGTGTTGATGACGTTGCCGTGGCCCAGATTTTCAAAGAACCCAGGCAAACGAAGGGCGTTCATGCCGCCAGAAATAATCGGCGTCGTCGGCTTCATGCCGTGCCATTCCTGATGATAGAACGGACCATCAGCACTATCGCGTTCAATCATGTAAGCGATGTTTCTATCGTCCTGTTCGCCTTCCATTTTGCCATAGCCCATGGTGCCAACGTGGATACCGGAAGCCCCTTGCATACGACTGAGCTTGGCAAGCACGAATGCAGTGTATCCGCGCATGGCTGAAGGAGACGTGACAGCTCCGTGACCCGCACGGTGATAGTGTAAGTACTGGTCGGGAAAGTTACGACGTGCGGTCGTCACCATACCGGGTCCACCAACATAACCATCGACCAGGAAAGCAACCTTGTCAGCGTCGGGACCAAAGGTTTCCAGGACATATTCACCGCGCGCAATCATTTCGTAATGATCGTCAGCGGTTATGTTAGCGGAAAACAGCTTGGCTTGGCCGGTTTCGTCCATGGCGCGTTTCATGGCATCAGCAACCAAAGGCAGAACCTTTTTCATGGGGCAAAAGACCTGATTGCCCTGGGGTTCGTCGTTCTTGATGAAGTCCCCACCTAGCCAGAACTGATAAGCCGCTTCGGCAAACGGTTCAGGGCGCAGGCCCAACTTTGGCTTAATGATGGTGCCGGCAATGTAGCCGCCATCAACCAGCGGACGGCCGAGGATGCGCCACATGTCGGTGATGTCTTTTGATGGTCCGTCGAATAGACGCAAGAACTTCGGTGGTACGTAGAAATCATGGATCTTGGCGTATTCAATATCGCCCATGCCCTGGTTGTTGCCGATAATTAAAGTCAGAAGCGAAACTACCATTGCCCGGCCGTCGGTGATGTTACGATCGAACAAGTCCACCGGGTATGCGATCTTCATGATCTCCTTGGCTTCGTCGATTTCATATACAAGCGCATCGACGCCCTTGGTAAAATCATCGGTCGTGCTAACTTCGACGTTGGTGCCGGTAGAGCTTTCGGCCGCGAAGTGGGCGGCAGATTCAAGATATCCGTAGCCCGATTGCGGCTTCATGATGTAAGCGACGAGCAAGTGTCCTTCAGACTTGATTAACTCCTCTTCGTCGAGACTGAGATCGGCATAACGTCCAGATTGATCCATACTTCTTTCCTTTAACAATATGATTTAAGTCAAGTTGTTCAGTTGAAGATTGTATTGGTATCGAAAAAAGCCACGCCTTGGGCCAGTTGGCGACCCAAGGCGTGGGTAACTTAGTTAACCTTTGGGTCAAGTGCGCCAGATTCATATTCCATGAACATGACTTCCAGTGAACGCGCTGTAATTTTGTCAGCGTTGCCAGCAGTACCAAAGGATTCGTATCTTGCCTTACAGATTTCCGTCATTGCCTTGGTTGATTCCGCAAAGAATTTACGGGGGTCAAAGTTAGATTTGTTTTCGGCAATGTGTTGACGGATAGAACCGGTCGAAGCCATACGCAAGTCAGTATCAATGTTGACCTTACGGACACCATTTTTGATACCTTCAGCAATTTCTGCAACAGGCACACCGTAGGTTTCACCCATGTCACCACCAAAATCATTGATGATTTTCAACCACTCCTGAGGAACCGAACTGGAACCGTGCATGACAAGGTGAGTATTAGGAATACGGGCGTGAATGGCTTTGACGCGATCGATTGCCAAAATGTCACCCGTCGGCGGACGGGTGAACTTATACGCGCCGTGGCTGGTGCCAATGGCGATAGCAAGGGCATCAACATGGGTTTTGGAAACAAAGTCAGCCGCTTCATCCGGATCAGTCAAAAGTTGATCCATTTCCAGCTTGCCTTCAGCCCCGACACCGTCTTCGGCTTCTCCCATTCCGGTTTCAAGGCTACCCAGGCAACCCAATTCACCTTCAACGGAAACACCGCAAGAGTGCGCGACATCAACAACAGTGCGAGTGGTTTCCACGTTGTATTCGTAGGACGACGGCGTCTTGCCATCGGCTTCAAGGGAACCGTCCATCATCACCGATGAAAAACCGGACTGAATGGAACGCTGGCAAACGGCCGGCGATGTCCCATGATCCTGATGCATACAAATTGGAATATGTGGATAGGATTCAATTGCAGCCGAAATCAGGTGACGCAGGAATGGTTCACCGGCGTATTTACGCGCACCGGCGGAACCCTGCAAGATAACAGGGCTGTTTGTTTCATCAGCCGCGATCATGATCGCCTTGACCTGTTCCATATTGTTGACGTTAAACGCAGGCAGGCCATAGTCATTTTCCGCTGCGTGGTCGAGAAGCTGACGTAATGTTACGAGAGCCATTTACTTTCTCCTTTCTTAGAGAAAATTATTTTACAAATTAAAGACGCGCTTTTGCTTCAGAGACAACATTCGCGGCTGTGATACCAAAGTGTTCGTACAATTCCGGAGCAGGAGCAGAAGCGCCAAATCCGGTCATACCAACAAAACCACCATCCGCGCCCAAATACTTGTCCCAACCAAAGCGCAAGGCAGCTTCAACGCCAACCTTAACCGTGTTCTTACCAAGAACCTTGGCTTGATAGGCCGGGCTCTGGGCATCAAACAATTCCCAACAAGGCATTGAGACAACAGCCGTTGAAACGCCGTCCGCCTGCAATATATTGCGTGCTTCCATGGCAATTTCAACTTCCGATCCGGTCGCCATCAGTGTGACCTTACGCTTGCCAGCACCACCCTTGCCTTCAGCCAGAACATAGGCGCCCTGGGCAGACAGGTTTTTCTTGTTATGGGTTTTACGCTGGGTTGGAACGCCTTGGCGGCTAAGCATCATACCGGTAGGTGTGTTTTTGCTCTCAAGGGCGATCTGCCAACATTCAGCCGCTTCCACAACATCACAAGGACGCAGAACATTAAAGTTGGGGATTGCCCTCAACATGGGCAGTGTTTCCACAGGTTGGTGGGTTGGACCATCTTCGCCCAAACCAATAGAATCATGGGTCAGGACATAGACGACACGCAAGGCCATCAATGCGGACAAACGCATGGCACCCTTCATGTAATCAGCAAATACGGCAAAGGTGCCGGAATATGGAATGAGACCGCCATGCAGTGTCAGGCCATTCATCACCGCGCCCATACCGTGTTCACGAACACCATAATGGATATAGCGACCAGAGAAGTCCTTGTTGGTCAGGGACTTGGTCGAAGACGTCTTGGTGTTGACCGAACCACTAAGATCAGCAGAACCACCAATCAAACCAGGGATCGCAGCTGTCAGCACTTCAAGCACCTTGCCGGAAGCCTGACGAGTAGCCAGGGTCGGCTTTTCACTGGACATCTTTTTCTTGAAGGCATTTAGCTTGGTCGTCCAACCGGCAGGCAATTTACCGGCTGCGGTTTTTTTCATTTCAGCGGCACTTTTCATACGCTTGGTGCGTTTTTCCCAGGCAGCATGATCAGCCGCACCACGAGCACCAGCCTTACGCCAAGCATCCAGAACATCTTTAGGAACCACATATGCAGGATGATCCCAGCCAAGCGCCTTACGCATTCCCTTGATATCGTCGTCACCTAAAGGTGAACCGTGACAGTTCTGGGTACCTGCCTTGCTGGGTGAGCCGAAACCGATGACGGTTTTGCATGCGATCAAAGAAGGCTTCTTGGATTTCTTTGCCTTGGCGATGGCTTTCTTGATGGCTGCAGGGTCGTGACCATCAATCTTTTGAGAATCCCAGCCAGAAGCTTCAAAGCGAGCACACTGATCATCAGAAGAGGTCAGGTTGGTGTCGCCATCAATAGAAATATTATTATCATCCCAAAGCACAATCAACTTGTTGAGCTTAAGGTGGCCAGCCATGGAAATTGCTTCCTGGCTAATGCCTTCCATCAAACAACCATCACCGGCAATGGTGTAGGTGTAGTGGTCAACAACCTTATCGCCATAGCGATTGGCCAGCATCTTTTCAGATAGCGCCATGCCGACAGCTGTGGTGATGCCTTGTCCCAAAGGACCTGTCGTGGTTTCAACGCCATCAATGTGACCATATTCAGGGTGACCGGCAGTCTTTGCGCCAAGCTGGCGGAAATTTTTGATATCTTTGAGCGAGCATTTGTAACCCGTCAGATACAGCAAGGAATAGATCAGCATTGAGCCATGCCCGGCGGACAGGACGAAACGATCACGGTTGTGCCACTTGGGCGCCTTAGGATCGAATTTCAAAAACTTTGTGAACAGGACGGTGGCAACATCGGCCATGCCCATGGGCATTCCCGGGTGGCCGGATTTGGCCGCTTGAACGGCATCAACAGCAAGAAAACGTATTGCGTTGGCCATTTGATCATGTGTTGTCGTCATTTGTTAGGTCTCTCCAAAATATTATATAGCGTGATGGCCTAAAGCAGCCTTGATCACATGGTTAGGTGATCATCAACTGAGGTAAGGCCAAAGAAAGGCGAAAGTTCGTTGCGGCTGGATAAATTTGAAACAATCATTAATGCGCTTGGTCAAGGATTCGAGGACTTCCGCTTCGCTGTAATTACGCTCTATGCAATCACGCCGAATTTTCCTTTTAATGCGGAGATCTTCGGTCGGCTCCATGTATACCTTGGCATCATAAACGTCACCCATGGGGTGGGTCAAATAGCCCAATAGCCCTTCAACTATGATAATTTCTCGTGGTTCCAAATACTCTGGCTTATCGAGGGTACCGCGCGCGCGCGCAGTAAACTCACTTAACTTCCGTAACGAATAGGCAGAAGCCATAGATTTGCCATTGAATATTTCTTTTTCAGACATAACATTTTTCATACGTAGCCAATAAAGCAGCACAATAATTCAACAGACAGTATGAAAAATGAACACCCCCTAGAGGAGATGTTTAAACTCTTATGGGTGGCTTGCCTCACCCTTAAGGGGTAGGAAACACAATGGATTAACATCGAAGAAACCAGTGCCCGAGCGGGCGGATTAGTCAGGAGTATACTCTTTCAGGTAGCAGGCAACCGCTTGCGCGCGATTTTTCACGTTCAGCTTGCTGTAGAGATTCTTAAGGTGGAATTTCACCGTATTAAGCGAAATTTCCAATTCGCTAGCGATCTGGGTGTTTGTATTGCCCTCGGAAAGGGCAATCAGCAATTCCTGCTCGCGCCCGGTCAACAGACCAAAGGGGTCATTCCCGGGTTTGCTCATATCCATGAACGGGAATACCATTCGGCCTTCGGAAACAGCCAGAATTGTCTCGATCAGGCGTTCCGGGCTTTCGCTTTTTTGACAGAACCCGGCCCCACCAAGCTGCATCACCTGACGTGGCACATCTGGTGCTGCATTACCCGTATAGACAATGATCTTTGGTGTTGGCCCGGTGAGATGAGCCATTTCTTTCAATACACCACGGCCATTTAGAAAGGGCATTTCCCATCCGATGATACCTATATCGAACTTTATGCGATCAATGACATCCAAAAATTGTTCACCATCCGCCGCGGTCGCAACCAGGGCAAAACGTTCGTCATTGCCGAACAGAGTCCCCAATCCCACCTGGATCAGGGGCGATTTATCGGAAACAACAATATCAATGGTTTTTTTGTCGGGTGAACTCAAGCGATATACCGCCTTAAATATGGTCGAACGGGTAGGCTTCCTACCCGTTGTCTACATATCCGTTGTGGCATGGCATTACAACTTAATACTTTAGGGTAGGATTTAACCTATCCTCTTCATGGCCTTAGAAAAATTGTTCACATGACCTAAGCAGGCTGTCCGAAGACAAATTGCATTACCCAAACATGTCGCGAAAGTGTTGTTCAGCCCACTGGAACGCTTTTTCGCCCTTGGTTTCATCTCGTTCGTTGATGGCGAAATTCTCGAAATGGTCCCATTGGTTAGTCGCTTTATCAAACTGGTACTTGCCATCAACCATAATTGCTTCATTGGGTGCAGTGTTGACCATGGAGTAACAGACCGTATGAGGACTTTTCCAGGGAATCTGCTGCCCCCTCGCCCGGGCCGCAACCAGTTCTGCCAGATACATACCTTCCGTTCTAGCCGTGCCGCCACTTTTAGAAAACGGCATGGGGCGACAGTCTCCCGCTATATAAACATGTGCATCACCCACAGCATTATAGGTGAAAGGATCAATAGCGGCTTCCATTTGGGCACTTTTGGGGTCAGCCAGGCCCAGTCGTTGAAGCAAGCGCGCACCGCGTATGCGCGGATAAATAGCCCCATCGTCAAAAACCACGTCGTCAAAGTCCGTCGAAATGGTCCGGCTTTCAGGATCAACGGCAGAAATCACGCTGGAGGGCATGTATTCAATGACGTCGCCGTATAGTTCCTCAAAAGCAAGAAGGAACCCTTCCGCCGAGACCGCCGGTTCTTCGCGTGAATCGATCAGCACGATCTTACCCTTGATTTTTTCCCGCTTGAAAACGGATGCCATCAGGCAGGCACGCTCGTAAGGTGTCGCCGAACAACGATAAATACCCGCAGGCGCGTTCATGACGAAAATGCCGCCCTCAAATTTTTTAATCTTGTTGTAGAGGGTTACATGTTCCGAGGCAGAGACAAAACCGGCCGGATAACGAGTTTTCAACAACTGTTCATGGGCCGGATCTTCGACACCGATGGAGGCATAATCATAAGCAATGCCCGGTGTCAAAATGAGATCATCATAATCGAGCCAACCCTGGTCCGTGAAAATCCTGCGCGAATTCCGGTCCAGATCGATCAATGAGGCATTCAAATAGGCATAGTCGTTATTGGCCGCCGCATCCAGATAACTGAAGGTGATGGCCTCAAGATTAACCTGTCCGGCCAGCCACAGGCCACTGATTGGGTGAGATACGAATAGGGAGCGACGCTCAACCAGCACCACATCAAGATCAGGCCCGTGAATTTTAAGATATTTGGCAATCGTCAGACCAGACCAGCCGCCGCCAACAACAACAACCCGGTGGCCTTTCGCCACTGGCAAACTGACTTGTCTCGAAACAACGGACGTAAGCGCTGGTGTGCTCAATGATGCCCCTGCAGCCTCACTCACGGGAAGCCCCACTGAAGCTATACCCGCAGCAGAGAGTTTACCAAAATCACGGCGGGTCAGTTTTGCCACAAATCCTCCTAAAGGTATTATTGATGCTTAATATTATACCTTCATAGCATCCCTACAAGCGCATAAACATGCCCAATCATCGTATTTATACAATCTGTCACTGTAATAAAATTATTTTCCCTACAAATGCCTGCGCCTATGATGTTATATCCCTAAAACGCACTGGAATATAAATAATAACCCACAAAAACAATGATATTTTATGTTCTATATCAATATGTTATTCATCATAGGAGATCGGAAGTAAACATGTGATCCAGAAGGCGGCTTCTGACAAAGGGAAACCAAATGGACAAGCTTTCCATCACGACCCAAAGACCCCTTCTTTGCCTTGTTTTATCATGTCTTTTTCTGGCTGGACTGCTCACCATTCCCAGCCATTCCACGGCCCGTGATTGGGGGCAAATTGCCCAATCGGAAAATGAAAAACCCACAGAAACCGAAGAAGAACTTGACGAAGACGATTGCTAATAAAACCTATCAACACGAGGGAGAATTAAATTGAAAAAATTATTCTTGCTGGCCGTCATTATTGGCTTAACGCCTATGCTGGCACAGGCTGAAAATGTACGAATTAGCGAAGAAATCATGTCCGTGACCGCCCATACGGCCGACGGCAAAGTGGAGATCAAACGAAATCAGGACAAAAATGCGACCATCAACCCGTCTTTTGCGAAAACCTCGCGCAAATGTCCGCCGTTTTGCATTCAGCCCATGGAAGTCGCTCATGGTGTCAAAACCGTTGGTGAGCTTGAAGTGGTCAAGTACATCGACCAGGGTGGTTTGATTATTGATGCGCGCACCGTTGAATGGCATGTGCGCGGCACCATTCCGGGCGCCGTAAACATCCCCTTCACCCAGGTCGCCGACCGCCTGAATGAGCTGGGGTGCACCAAGGGTGTTAAATGGAATTGTGCCAAAGCCAAGCAGGTATTGTTGTTCTGCAACGGCCTGTGGTGTGGTCAATCCCCATCCGCTATTCGCGCCATGCTGCGTGAAGGCTATCCCGCTTCTAAAATTCTGTATTACCGCAATGGCATGCAGGGCTGGGAATCCGTTGGCCTGACAGTTGTCGAAGGCAGTTTGTAAGCTTTAGTCAACTCTTTAAAAAAAAGCCGTCCTCATCGTCATAAATGGGGGCGGCCTTTTTTATTCAACCGGGGCAGTGGCCTCAATTGTTTTAACCACATCCAGGAAGATATTAGACACCTTTGTCACCTGAAACCCTGCTTCTCGCACATTAGCCACCGTGTCCCGGTTAATATCCGGACCCAGGTTGCGAAATACCGGGTTTACCAAATCCAGCATAGTCTTGAAGGGGAAATACGTTGAGCCTGTGTGTTCGAACATGCGCAAAATCCCCCCCGGCTTCAACACCCGGCGCAGACCTGACAACCCGGTCACCGGGTCTGGCACAGAACAAAATGTGCAGGACGTATAGACCTGATCAAAGGTGCCATCGGCAAAATCCATAGCATGAACATCCATTTGGCGAACGCTCATCTGGCCCGGGTAGGCATCAATGCGAGGCTTGGCCTTTTCAAGCATCTTCGGGCTGATATCAATACCCGTTATATCTTGCCCAGCGGGAAAGCTGGCGATATCCAGCCCCGTGCCGACAGCCAAAAAAAGTATCTTCCCTGCCATATTGGAGAACAGCTCTTCCTTAAAAGGTTTCCAGCGCTTTTCAGGCCCAAAACCACCGGACAGATCATACATTCGGGCAGCTGAGTCCCATTTTTGCTGATTTTCATTAGGGGTCATTGGACCTCACCGTGCAAATGGGCCTGCAAAAGATAAATAATAACCAGACAGGCAAAGCCCACCCCGGCACCGTTTATGGCTGCCTGAGTTGGATCAATGACGCCCATGGTATGTTGCATGCCAACAACCATGCCCGCCCCCATGCCGGCAAAGCCGGTTGGCAGCATGATTTCCATGGCCCCGAAAAACGGCCCCATTATAAAGCCCACGAGCATGCCACCGACCATGCCGAGAAACATTCCAATGAACATGGCGAACAGCATGGACAGGTCGCCTGCGACGGCGCTATGGGCCAACCAACCCCCGAGCGCCCCGGCCAAGACACAAGCCAGCACATCACCAATGATAAAATAAATTCTGTGTTCCATGGCTCTCCCTGCGCGATCATCCATCACAGCGAAATGATACACGAAGGAAACGTTAAGGGTAAGGAAGGACGGGAATTGCATATTCCCCTAATTCATATACAAGTACTTTGTTTGTTGTTAGAGATGGGTTTCCTCAACCACGTTTTGTATCTCTCATAATTCAAATTAACCCTTTTTTGTCTGGAGCTTCGTCTATGCCCGATTCACATTCTGCAAATGCATTTCTCATCGATATGGATGGCGTCCTGGTTAAAGGGGAGACGCCAATCGAGGGAGCAGCAGAATTTATTGATCGCCTTCATGATAGTGGTAAACCATTCCTTCTATTTACCAACAATTCAAAATATTCTTCGGAGTCCCATTCCACCCGTTTGTCTGGAATGGGCTTGAAAATTCCCGCAAAGAATATTTTTACCGCCGCCATGGCAACAGCCCAGTTTTTAACAAACCAAAATAAAAATGGATCGGCTTTTGTTATAGGCGAAAGTGGATTATTTACCCCCTTACAGGAAACCGGTTACACCTTGACCAACGAAGATCCGGACTACGTGGTTCTCGGAGAGCTGGATACATACGATTTCAGAGCAATCTGTAAGGGTGTGGAATTGATCCAAAATGGAGCAATTTTCATTGCCACAAACCCTGACGAAGTGATCCCAGGTAAATTTAGCATCGAACCGGGCTGCGGGGCTGTCGCGGCTATGATCGAGAAGGCCAGCGGTAAAAGACCCTATTTTATTGGCAAGCCTAACCCCTTGATGATGCGCTATGCTTTAACAACTCTTGGGACTCGGGCGCAAGATACGGTGATTATCGGTGATCGAATGGATACGGATGTCATCGCCGGATTGGAAAATGGCATGGCGACCTACCTGGTTCTGTCCGGTGTCACTCGCAAAGAAGAAATTAAAAACTTCCCTTACCGCCCGACTGAAGTTTTTGGCTCAGTCGCTGAAATATTTCCCTAAAAAGCACGTCGAAGAGATCGATAACCAGCAAAATATCCAGGGTTCGTTGCAAGCCAACGCTTTAAGGGAAAATTGGGGTGGCTGAGGGGATTTGAACCCCCGGCCTCCTGGACCACAACCAGGCGCTCTAAC
>Ga0055584_100000876_pt1 | contig 29001 bp, 22 predicted proteins | sample OSDHelmetaG_FD_58716 | JGI IMG/M metagenome (GOLD analysis project Ga0055584, IMG submission 58716) | Pelagic marine sediment microbial communities from the LTER site Helgoland, North Sea, for post-phytoplankton bloom and carbon turnover... | ecosystem: Environmental > Aquatic > Marine >... | reverse complement strand
CTTTAATTCCTTGCGCGTTGAGCCAACCTGGATGGCCACCGGTCAGGCAAGTGGTGTTGCTGGTGCTCTAGCCGTGAAGTTGAAAAAAGATATTCAGGATGTTCCCGTCGATTCGATTCAGGTCATCCTGCGCAAGTCTGGACTGCCCATTGATAAAGAGTAGAAAGGACCTTTCGAGGTTTCCTGAGCCGAGAGACTGGATGTGACTCAGGATTCTATGTAAATCAACAGATCGGAATAGCGTGTGTAAAGGTATGAAGCATCACCAATTTTAATCGGCAATGCTTCTTTAATACTGCAGAAACGTTTTGCTGACTGTTCTTATTTATTCAGGTGCCAACGGACCAGGGCCACATCCATTTTACAGATTTTTGCATCTGAGGGATTTCGAAATCCGGTTCCGAAGGCGGTTAGAAGTGTTCCATCGGGCATGAGTACCGTTGACGTGGATTGCACGCTGCAAAACCAGGCTGTGGGACCGGTGATGTTGCCTGTCCAGGATGCCAGAATGTATCTGTGTTCTTTATCCCACGATTGTCCATGGTCGTGGCTGACGATTGCTTCCACTCCAAATTGTGGGTGTCCCTCATGGGTTGCCGGGTATCCCAGACGCACCACGTATGTCATCACGAGATCTCCGTTGGGCAACTTCACCAGACTGGGATGGTGACGACCCCATTCATACAGGGGCTTCAACTTCGACCATGTTTTTCCATGATCGCTCGAAGTGGAAACTGCCAGTCCACCAAAATGATCGAGTTTATTATGGGCGAATCGTTTGGGGTAGTCGGTTCGGCAGGCGGCGACTAAATCGCCATTGGCGCCCTGAATCAGATTGACCTCGTTCACGCCCAGCCATTGTGGAACTTTCAATTCTGGGCTCCAGGATTTTCCCTCGTCGGTACTGGTGCGCAAATAAGCCTGTGAATAAAAGCCATCTGGTGATCCCCAGGCCACGCCGGTTGGTCGCCAACTGGCTTCGAACACTGTTTCGGTATCTCCTTCTGGATTTTTCACAACCAATAACGGGTCCCATACATAACGCTTCTTGACGGGATCATCGACGGTTACGTGTTTCCACGTCTCGCCGAAATTGTTGCTGCGCCAATGGCCGTGCGAGACGTTATCTTTTTGCACGATCAGTTTTCCACCGCCGAGATTGGTTAGACCTAATACGATTCCCGGCTTCGGCTTTCCCTCCGCATCGCGGCTAAACCATTTTCGTTGACTCCATGTTTTGCCGTGATCGTCACTGAAGATCATTGCTGTGTGCGTAGGGTGATGTGTGACCACCAGCATCATCACACGGTCCTGTTCTGCCAGATATGTCAGGTAGGGCATTTGGGCATTCTCATCGCTGCGTTCTTTGTACCAGGGTTCGCTGATCCATTGGATTTCTGCAGGCAACGAAGTGGGTGCAGACGCGCCATTCATTTGTTGTATGACATGATCGCGTTTGCCGAAGGGATGAGGCTGTGGTGTGCGCAGCTCTTCTGCGTTGATCAACGATGGTGCTTTGCACAAAGTGAACAGGAATGAAAGGCTCAGGAACAGGTAGTATTTCATGGACTTTTCCTCTAAATCATTTTCTCAGTGAAAGAACTACTTTATCATAACGAATGTAAAACTGCGGTTAAGCCATAGCCAATTGGTTTCGCAATAAAGCGGCTCCCAGTGGAGCCCACAGAACAGGCAGTGTCCGCCGAGGGTGCAGTCGATGGCGTCTGTACAGAGATGCCATAAAAGTCCGACACCGACAGCACGCCATTTCCAGGAGGGAATCGCCAGTAGTCCCAGATAGATTAGCCCCGCCCATACTGTGTGGAGCGGGTGAAATCCAATGCTGCAACGGTGGGGATCAAAAATGGGGTCAGCCAGAAGATGGTCTGCGTCTATGACCATGGTGGCCAACATAATAAGGGCAGCCTTCCACCAGTTCTCTTTGAAGAACAGCTTCGCAATCAAAAACGGCACGAGCAGGTGACACGAATAGTGGATGAGATGCCTGAGGACTTCAAACTGGGTTTCCATACGCTCCGTATTTCTGTGTTGTGTTTTTTTGCCTGTTTCTCGCGTCTCTGCCTGCTCTGTATGAAAAAAGTTGCGATCCTTATTTATTTTTGGTGGTGGGGCGCCTGATTTAAGTGTTTCTCAAAAAACTGAAGCATGGCGGGCATTGTTTTTGCCCCTTTCTGTCCCATGACGCCGTGGCTTCCGTCTTCGAAGCGAAGGTAGTTAATGTCTGCACCGACCTTCTGCATGGCTTTAAAAAACTCATCTGTGGAGTCAATAAAAACGACTTTATCTTTGGCTCCATGAACCAGAATGATGGGGCAGACGTCTTTGCGGACATAAGAGGATGGCGATGCCTGGCGCATGATTTTTTTGATTTCGTTGTCGGGTAATTTTCGATTTTTGCCGATGGCCAGTTTTCGATACACGAATGCCGCCCGTTTGCTGTGGTTTGGATGGAGCATGTTTCCCACGGCTCCAGAGCAAACGACGGCCTGCAATTCACTGGAAACGTTTTGATGCGAGCCTTTGCCTTCGAAGTCCTGTTTCTTGGTCAGGGCGGCGGTGAGGACCAATGTACCACCTGCGGAATTTCCGTAAGCGCCGATTTTGTCCGGATCCACGTTGTATTTTTTGGCATGTGCTCGTAACCAGCGAATCGAGTTCTTCACGTCGTGCAGACAGGCGGGGAATGGTTTGTCCTGAAGCATGCGATATGTGGGCGTGATGACTACATATCCTGCTTGCGCCAATTGAAATCCCATTTTGGAAAAACGATAATGATCTCCGCCGGTCCAGCCTCCGCCGTGAACCAGCACGATGGCGGCACGTGGTTGAGTGGAATCAGCTTTGGGGCGAATCACATTCAGGACCCATCGTTCGTGACCTTCCCGATAAGGAATGTCGCGTTCAAAGATGATATCGGCAGGCGGAGTGGGGATCTTTGTTTTGCTGGGAGGAAAAGCAAACAGAGACGATGACTGGAATAATCCAGACCACAGTACAATTAAAGTGAGATATTTCATGATAATAAAAGACCAGTTTCTTGGCGGTGTAGGCAATGGTACATTTGGTTTTGTTTTCTTCTATGTGGGTAAACCATAGGGGCTACGATAGGTTTTGTCGAGCATTCCGTTAGCTTCATCACAGTCGATGAACTGTTCTTGCTTTGGATCGAAATCAAGACGTCCTCGAGTACGGTAGGTGATTTCCCCTAAATGCACGAGAGCACAACTACGATGTGCGGTTTGTGGATTGGCTTTGGTGAGTGTGCGATTCCGTACGGCGTTCAGGAAATCGGCCATGTGTTCGGCGTAACCGCGTTGGCCTCTTAATTCTTTACCTTCTGTGGGGCCTTTTTTATTCTTGGGACCCAGAAACACACTAAAGGCACCACGCCTGGAGAAGATCATATGACCTTCCGTGCCGTAAAACACATTTCCGTTGTCAAATCCATGCAGACCATAGGCTGTGAACGGGTAGTTTTCGTAGATCAGCAGTCGACCATCGGGGTACTCGTAGGTGACGTTCATATTATCGGGGTAATCGCTGGCGTGACCGTGCAACATCATGCGGCTGCCGCGGGCTGTGATTTGTTGAGGCAGGGTGTCGACACCCAGGCCCCAGGCTGCCATATCCAGATCGTGAATTCCATCATCACCAATTTCGCCATTGGCATAATCGCGAAACATGCGCCAGGAGCGGTGGAAGCGGAGTTGATTGAATGCACGTTTCGGAGCTGGACCGAGCCAGCGGTCATAATCGACGCCTTTGGGAGGCGTGCTGTCAGGCACAGGTTTGACGGTGCTGCGTGATTCGGCGGTCCAGGCGCGTGCAATTTTTATGTCGCCGATAATGCCCTGTTTTAATAACTTTTCTGCTTTGAGAGTGACAGGGCTGTTACGCATCTGGCTGCCTTGTTGCACGACGCGTTGGTATTTTTTCGCCGCCTTTATAATTTGATGCCCTTCGTTGTAAACGTGTGAAATGGGTTTCTCGATGTAAACGTCTTTGCCTTCCATTATGGCGGCGATCGTCATCGGTGCGTGCCAGTGATGAGGTGTAGCGATGATAACCGCGTCCACATTTTTGTCGCCGATCACGTCTTCATACCGGGATGTCTGTTTGGCGGGCTTTGATTGGAAGCCCTGCATGTACGATGCCATGCGTTCGATTTGTTGTGGATCGACATCACACAGATAAGAAATGGAAACCGACTCTTTTCGTTCGACAAGTCCTTTGACATGATGTCCCATGATCGAGCCACAGCCGATAATTCCGATGTTTAGCTTAGCTGGCTGTTCTGCACCAAAGACGTGCACGTATCCCAATGCCGAAGTCGCTGCCGTGATGGATGCTACTTTGGTTGAATCCTGTAGAAACCTTCTTCGTGTTAGTTCATGATTCATGGTGGGTATCCTTGATGAGGCATTCGGAAACGCTTTTTTTAGCAGGCTTCGATGATATCGAATACATTGTGGGGGTACAAATTATTTCTGCAGAAGACGGTGAATAGAAAAAGGGTCTTTTTCAGTTGGTTTGGGGCATTGTACTCAGGAACCTCTGGGAAATCAGAGTTACGAATTGCATCCGAAATCCATGTCTGTTATCATATCAGCGTTGTTTTATGCTTGTTCAATGGTGTTGTGAATCATTGTTTCCCGGGAAGAAATTGCATGCTGACGATTCTAGGTAAATCGACCGCGAAACGTGGTCAATTTTGTGATGGTGTTTCGCGTCGCAGCTTTTTGAAAATCGGCGGGATGGCCCTGGGTGGGATTTCCTTACCTGGTGTCCTTCAGGCTGAGAACGATAACCAGACCGGCAGCAATCATAAAGCAATCATTAATATCTACATGCCCGGCGGTCCGTCACACATCGATTTGTGGGATCCGAAGCCGGAAGCGCCTACGGAAATCCGTGGTGAATTTAATCCGATAAAAACCAACGTACCCGGCATTGAAATCTGCGAACTGTTTCCGCGGATGGCGGCCATGATGGATAAGTTTATTCCCGTGCGTTCGATCTCTGATGCGGACGGCAGACACGATGCCTATCAATGTATGACGGGCCGACGTTTTGGAAGTCGTCAGCCTCCGAGTGGCTGGCCGGCAGCGGGGGCTTTCGTCTCGAAACTTCAAGGTTCTGTAAATGCCGCGGTTCCTTCGAATGTTGCTCTGATGTATAAAACGGGCAATCGTACCTGGGGAGAACCGGGAACGGGTGGCTTTCTGGGAGTTCAGCATTCGCCTTTCAATCTTGTCGGTCGCAAAGCTCGCAGTTCGCCGGAGAATATGATATTGCAGGGCATCACGCTTGAACGATTGAAGGATCGCGTTGAGTTGCGGCGCGCGTTCGACACGTTTCGTCGTGAAGCCGACACTTCCGGTTTAATGGAGAGTATGGATGTTTATTCGCAACAGGCGATGAATATTCTGACGACGTCGCAACTGGTCGATGCGTTAGATCTCTCGAAAGAAGATCCGAAGATTCTCGCCCGTTACGGGAAGAGTGATGAGAAATTTCAGCGCGACGGTGCGCCCCGGATGATCGAAAACTTCTGTCTGGCCCGTCGGTTAGTTGAAGCGGGCGCCCGATGTGTTTCTTTGAATTACAGTCGCTGGGACTGGCATGGTCCTGATGGGATGAACTTCCCCAAGTCTCGCGAGGAATTTCCATTGCTCGATCAGGGACTCTCTGCTCTGGTGACCGATCTACACGAACGCGGTCTGGATAAAGACGTTTCCGTCGTGGTCTGGGGTGAATTTGGACGCACGCCCAAAATCAATCAAAATAACAGTCGCGATCATTGGCCCAAAGTTTCGTGTGCCATGCTCGCCGGTGGTGGGATGAAAACTGGTCAGGTGATTGGCAAGACGAACCGTTACGGCGAATTTGCGATCGACAGACCGGTCAAATTTCAGGAAGTCTTTGCTACGCTGTATCGCAACGTCGGTCTGGATCTCAATGGTACCCGCATCTTCGACAGCAGCGGCACACCGCAGTATCTGGTTGATCAAGGTATCGAACCCCTGCGCGAAGTGATTTGAGTTTCACTTAAATCCCTCAGATGAATGTACGTCTCAGACGAGAAACGAAATATGTTGCGTTTAAATGCAGGGTTGAATCGGCGTGAATTGCTGCAGGTGGGCAGTTTGTCTGCCTTGGGCGTTAACCTGATAGACACGATGCGACAGCCGACTGAGGCTGCAAAACCGCGGCGCGAGGTGAATTGTATTCTATTGTGGTTGCTGGGTGGGCCGAGCCACATTGATATGTATGATATGAAGCCGAATGCACCGGCTGAGATACGTGGCGAGCTGACACCGATTACCACGCGCGTACCCGGGATGGACCTGTGCGAATTGATGCCGAACCTGGCCAATTGTGCTGACAAGTTCTCCCTCATTCGTTCGATGCACTCCTACTCACCCACACATGGGCAGGGTGATTTTCATTTGATGAGTGGGAGTCGCTTAACGCCGGCGATTAATCCGCCGGGATTTGGTGCGATGTTGACGTGGCAACAGGAACGGCGTGCACGCCAGACACCCCCTTTCGTGCAGGTGGGTAAATTGGACAGCCCACGTTATGGTGCCCCCGGTTTCGGCGGTTATCTGGGACGCACTTATGATCCGTTCGTTGTCACTCCCGATCCGAACAGCAGTAGTTTTCAGGTCAATGAATTCAGCCCGCCTGAAGCAGTGAGCGTAGATCGCTTGAGTGATCGGCAATCGTTGCTGTCGGCCCTTGATCAATTTCAATCGAATAAAGAGCAGCAACTTCAATTTGCGCGAACTCACGAACAGTTTCGCGAGCGAGCGCTTTCCATGATTACATCAGAGCGCGCCAAGAACGCATTTGATATCTCGCAGGAGACAGATCAGATGCGTGACAAATATGGGCGTAATCGTGTGGGGCAGGGGTTGTTACTGTCGCGACGGCTGATCGAAGCGGGCGTACGATTTGTGACTGTGAAAGGTTATGTACGTTATGGGTGGGATCATCATCCGGAAGTCTTTCCCCGGCTCAGAACCGAAGTTCCCCCTTATGATCAGGGTTACGCGGCTCTTTTAAATGATCTCGACGAACGAGGCATGCTGGATAACACCGTGGTGATTACCGCTGGTGAATTCGGACGTACTCCGCGGTTGAATAACGACCCACGTGCTCCCGGGCGTGATCACTGGAACCGCTGTTTCAGTCTGACGCTGGGTGGAGGTGGAATCAAGAGAGGGCTTGTTCTGGGATCCAGCGACAAACATGCAGCGGATATCACGGACCGTCCTGTTTCGGTACCAGACTTTGCCGCCACGGTTTATCATGCTCTGGGCATGGATCCCAAAGCCCAACTCCGCACACTGGATGACCGCCCCATGCTTGCGCTGCCAGAAGGCGAAGTGATTTCAGAATTGATTTGATGCGATTCTGGATTTTTTGACTGGCTGTTTCAATTACTGGAAGGGTCGCTCAGGTGCTTTTGGATTAACTGTGGCTAGCGCCGATCCGCTCGTGAGTCTTTGTGTCGAATTTTATTTCCCCTGCTTCTTTGCAGAACCTTTGTTAAGGACAGTCACAAACAATGTCGAAATCAGATGCGATGATCGTATTGTTACTTTTCCTTTGACTTCCAGCTATTGGGCTGACTACAGTAATAGAATCACAGAAGACTTGCCCTTTGTATCGGTATTTCTGGGCGAAACATTTCTGCTGGTTTACGATAGACGATTTCGAGGTACGATACTGAAATCTGCGATTACGATGTGCGGTTTTGATGAGGAGAGTCGTGAACGCTGGCTTGCTTTTCTCAAACTCGCGGAAATTCCGGTTCATCATTCTAAATAGTCAGTAGTAGGCTACTTTTCGGGACGTTATTTATCATTTATTGTGATGATGATTGGTCTCATGTTAGTTGTGCAGCAGTTTTCTATTATTCAGGGACGCTTGGCAATTATTTGCAATTAAGGAAGATAATTTCTGTCATCAGGTCCCGGAATGATTCCCAGCGTTGCCAACGCTCACCTGTTTTTAAGTCGCATAATATTGATTCATGTTCAAACTGGATAATAGGGCAATCACGTTGTGATGTCATAGCGTTAAGATCAAAGCACAGCGCATCATAGTTGCCAGAGGGAGCATATGCAAAAGGAACAAACCCGGCAGGAATCAGAACGTCAGCAATAATAGGATCATTAAAAATTGCTTCTGTCAGGCCAGATAAATTTACCCCGGGAGGATTGGCAAACAATCTTATCATCTGTAAGTCGACTTCCAACCAGCGAAATGAGAGCACAAGCTGTTCATACATGACAGGGAATCGACCGGCAATGCGAGAATAAAGGGGCTCTAATCGATCCGGGTTTGTGTCAATGCGTTTGGGCTCCCACAAGTCCAAGTCACCCCTCCAGCTATCCCACTCATCTACTTCTCGTTTGACAATGAGTTCTAATGGAGTCCCGTCGAGTGCGACCATGTCATCATCGAGTCGCTGAAAGGAATCGACAAACTGTTGAAGGAGTTTCTTGTCAGACATCAGGGTATGTAACTTAATATTCAGAACGTTGAGAGTGGGTGATCCGCATAGAATTCTTCTTCCCAATTTCTTTAAGGTGTCCAGGTCCGATTTGTTGGATGATATCTGATAGAATATGGGATTACAAAACATTTCTGCGGTGGGAATACGGTCAGGCACCGAGTGATTGACAGAGTGTAGCCGCTCAGGTGGAAGTTGTTTTGGTGTCGCCCTTCTTATTTTTTAGGTGACTCTTTCCGATAAACGGAGTTTTCCACATGCCAATCAAGGTTTGCCACTGGGGCTGTTCGAACTCGCTTAATCCGAAGTGAATATTTTTGAGATCGGTGCGCATTCGAAAGGTACCTGCAAGGCGATCCCAAATGGAAAAGACGGTTGAATAATTGGAGTTTGTTTCTTCAGGTATTTGTGAATGATGTATTTTATGCATATCAGGAGAGACAAAGAACCAGCGGAAAAAACGGTCAACGCGACCTATGGAAATGTTGGCATGATGGAATTGTGTGGAGAGGAACACGAGCATGCCATAGACAATGATGTGCCAGGCTTGTAAGCCGAGTAGAGGAATTAATAAGAGACGAAAAAGTGTGGAAAAAATCAATTCTCCCCAGTGAAAGCGTGTCGCTGTTGAGACATCCATGTAGGGGTCGCTGTGATGCATGCGATGAAATCGCCAGAAGAGGGGGATGCGGTGGTTCATCCAATGCCAGCAGAACGTCCAGGCATCGAGGAGTATTATGGCGAGGATCATTTTACCGGTCATTCCCAGCGGCAATCGATTGAGGAGTCCCCAGTTGTGGTCGAGAGACCATTGGGAAGTGACTTCCACCGAGGCGCCAAAGAGCAATCCCAGGAACAAGGAATTCAGAATGACCAGTGCAAGATTATGAAAAGCGTGTTGATAGCGAGTTTTTTTGACAACCGGTTTGAAGGCTGCCCAGCTTTCCCAACTCCAGAACAGGGCGAGTAAAACGATGGGTAAGGTGCTATGCATGAGCGACAGTAACTCTAATTCTGATAGTTCAGAAAGCATAAGCACGGCTGTTGAATTAAAAAACGGGGGGGAATGAAACGTTTACAGAGAACTCGCGAGAGATGATTTATTCTGTCATATGAGAGACAGGGTAGCAAGGGCCGATTAAAATTCGCGGTAAGTGGCTCTGATTTTACCCTGCTGTTGAAGTGTTCGCAGAAACAGGATCTGTTTTGTTTCAGGAATCTGCATGTGCTGCATTAAGGTCAACAGGTCTTTTAATCTTGTTGTTGTCAAAGGAGAAGAAGGGGCAATTTCCAGCGTGAAGTGATTAAAATCAATTTTAGCTGGTTGCAGAAGTACCGTTCCTCTGGTTTGAATTTCTGTTTTTGTCGTGTCGATGATTAATTCCGGATTCTGAGAAGACTTCGTAGATAAAGGTGAGGGGATCTCAAGTGAGAGTAACCTGGCTGCTAAATTCTGTGCCTGTTGCTGGTCTGAATTCGGTAAGGAAATCATGATCATACTGGAAGATCGGAGAAGGGCTTTTGTATTTTCGGAGTGTTGTGTTTTCAGAAACTGATTGATGTTTTGTGTGACCAGTTGACCAAACGTCGGCTGGCCAGAGGGATTCTTCAGAAAGAACTTGAGATGGGGAAGTCCCTGACTGGAAATTAGATTCGGTCTGAGGTTTGAAAGAATTTGTGCGCCTGCGGTGATGACAGCCTGCGATTTTTTTTGACTTGGATCGGTAAGGATCGGTCCCATACCAATGGCATCTGCGTTTGTTTTGAAAGAGCCTGCATCCAGTAAGGCCATCGGCAGGAGATAGCCGCCTGTGAGATTGACAGTCTCATTGTCAGCAGTGACATAGCATTTGAGTCGCTGTCCTTTCGTTACACCTGTATTGGGGACATGAGCGATGATGGAAACATTCGCCAGGTTACCGGATTCAATGGGAGTTTTAATTTGATCCAGATCGATATTCATGGTTTTGATCGAAGATTTCAAAGCCTGAATGGCTTCTGTTGTATACCCGCGATCTCCAGATCCCTTCAAGCCCACGACCAGGCCGACTCCTGTTAGTTTGATGATTTCTGACGGCTGGAATTCTCCCAATCTGGAAAGTCTGATTTGAGCTGGTTTTGGCAGTGCTTCCGGAGCTGGAAGTTTTAATGTGAGGTTTAGTTTGGCCAGATTACTACCAAGTACGGTGGCATTCATCACCGTATTACTGATTAAAGGAATGACCTGGATCGTTTGATTCAGGGAGCCATTTTGTTGAGCGATTCCAATGGTTTTGATTTTGGCTCCGCGAAACGATGTTATGAGATGTATGGGAGTTTCTTTTTGGATGAGAAATGAGTTTTGAGGAGGAACTCGCGGTGAAGAATTTTGAGGAACCTTATATCCGGCAGACACAGTTTGAGTTTCTGCTGCATGATTGAGAGAAGTCTGCTGTATACCTTTGAATTTATTTTCAGTGTGGTCTTGTTGAAAGGTCGGCTTGAAGGCAATTTGTCGAACCAGATCGGCATCAAGACGGATTAATTCTTCAATAAGTGTCGTACGTTGTTGTTTCGTTGTTTGTGTGAGTAACAGGATATTTAGCGACTGTTGCTCTGCGGCTTGTTGATTTTGGAGATGGAGCAGGTTGATTTGAGAAGGTTTTCGTTCCGGAGGCATCGCGCTGTGAAGGCGATGGTCGTGGTTTCCCTTTTGGTCGGCCATTGGCAAATGAGACTGGTGAGGACTCTGTGAAAGAGTTGTCTTTGATTGATCTGATCCCGCAGGGAAATCCAGATTGAGATCAGGAAAGCTTTCAGGCTCGGCGAGGGAAAAATCAAGAATCTCCAGATCATTGCTGGTTTGCGCAGTCTCTGTTTGTAGATTGAGAAAATCCTGCATGGATTGCGAAAGGAAAAACATGGCCAGCGCGAACAGGCCGATTCCTGTCAGGATCGAGAATTTAAGATAGCGCATTGTTTCCCTCAGCCGTGAAGATCCTGGCTTAGTGAAATGGGTTGATGTGATTTGAGGAGTTGTTTTGCTTGGAGAGATTTGAGAGCGGACGATATTGTAAATCTGTTTTTGTGTCAATGTGGGATGTTTGGATGAGGTAAATCCCTTTTTGATTATTTGCATTCTTACGTAATCTGTTCAGTTCTGTGTACCAGAATCTTGGCATTTCGAGTGGGGAACTTGAGAAGATTTCACCCTGCGGTTCAGGGGCAGCTTATATTGGAATTGACCCTGATGGTCGAGTAGTCGTACTATTCCCCCATTTCCAAAGTGGCAGGGGAGATTATGCCGCAAACGAAACGGCTTAAGTACTTATTGTTATTTATTTTACTGATATCCGCATCAATCAGGTGCGGAGTGGCGGTTTACGTTCAGCGCCAACTTGATCGACAACCTGAACGCACATATGTGATCGAAGGTGACGCAGACGGTTATTGGAAGCTGGCTCGAAAGATCATTCGTGGCGAAGAATATTCGATTTATACACCGCCACGACGTGTACTGAGGATGCCCGGTTTTCCTGTCATCCTGGCGGGAGCCATGTCCGTCGTCGGAGAAGATCACTTTGGTGTTCGAATTGTTTTGGCGCTGTTGGGAGTGGTCGCCTGTTTTGCCGTGTATTTGCTGGGAAAAGAGCTGGTCAATGAAACAATTGGTCTGATCGCGGCGGCATTCGTTGCTGTCTCACCGGTGATGGCAGGGTTTAGTGTTTTGTTATTAAGTGAGACTGCTTTTGCAGTCGCAATGCTGATTTCATTATGGGTACTTGTCAAATTATCAAAAATTCAATATGGAGCCGGCGATCAAGTTCGTGGAACCCTGTTCTCAGTACTCGCTGGAATTTCACTGGCGATCGCCTTTTATGTGAGGCCGAGCTGGTTGTTAATCTTGCCTGTCGTTGTTGTCATTTTAGTTTTTAGTGCAAAGGGAAATCGAACTGCAGCCATGCAGCGGGCTTTGTTGATGACTCTGGGGTTTGCAGTGATGCTGGTACCCTGGGTTTATCGCAATTATCAGGTAACGAATCATTTTGTTCCTACGACACTCTGGGCAGGTCCCAGTTTATATGACGGTTTAAATCCCCGGGCGACCGGTGATAGCGATATGACTTTTTTTGATCAAGAGAATGTGTTGAAAAGCATGAGTGAATACGAAATGAATCAGCACTATACACAGCGGGCCATTGAGTATGCGCAACAGCACCCCGGTCATGTGTTGCGCTTGATGGGTGCCAAGCTGCTGCGTTACTGGAAACCCTGGCCGAATGCGGCGCAGTTTCAGTCATTCTGGATGATGCTTGCGGTTTCGGTCGTTTTTATTCCTGTGATCCTCTTCGCAAGTTATGGTGCCTGGGTTTCGCGCGATCAGAGTTTACTGTTGTTGATTACGCTGGGACCTGTGATTTACTTTTCGTTGATCCATCTGATTTTCGTCAGTTCATTGCGCTATCGTCTGCCGGCTGAATACAGTTTATACATTTTGTCTGCGGTAGGAATTTATCACATGTTTTTTCAACTGATTCAAAAGAAAGAAATCAAACCGGGACAGTAATTCGCCTTTAATGGTTTAGAGTTGATATGGTTATTCGTAAAACATTTCAATGGTTTCTGCTAATCGTAATTTCGCTGGTGATCACCGGCGGGAGTTACGGTTATTATCTGTGGGTGCGCAGCGACGAAATGTTGAAAGCCGGTATCATTGAGAAAATATCAAAGCATATTCCCGACCTGATGATCGAAATTGATCGAGTGCAATTTGATTTTCGAAGACGGGTTCGAATTGAGGGTTGTCGCGTTCAAGTTGTCAGCCACTCCGATACGATTATTGATTTACCAGAGGTGGTGGTGACTTTGGACCAGGAAAAACTGGCCCGGCATCAGGTGATTGATATCCAGAAAGTGGTATTGAATAGTCCGCAGTTAGTTCTGGTTCGCATGGCAGATGGAACCTGGAACTGGGAAGGGCTGCCAGAAATCAAGCAAAGCGATAATCCACTTCCGGAATTAGTGATTGAGCGTGGAAGTCTTGCTGTAAAATTTGAACGGGGTGCGGAAAATGTTCCGACGGCAGTTACATTTCAAAACCTGGATTTAAGGCTGATTCCCTCCGGAACCCGACGTTATGAAATCGAAGGGCATACTTCTATTCCGCAAGCAGGAAAGCTGGAGATATCGGGTTATTGGGACATTGGTTCCAAAATTGGTTCCGTGGAAGGAAAGTGGAGCCAAGTAGAATTTGGACCAAATCTGGTCCGGATGGCAACGGGTATTTCGCCGGTGCTGGCATCGCAACTCAACTCTGCGTTTCCTTCTATGCAACTAAAGCCTGATGAATCAACGGGCATGTATGATCTGGGTGTGAGCGCCCAGATGGATATCCAATTCAGTCTCTCTAAAATGAGTCAGGATCAAACGCCCCAGTTTCAGATATTGACACAATTGCGTGAAGGAAAGCTCAAACATCCAATACTGCCGTTTCCATTACGAAATATTGTCGGCAAAGTGTTTGTGAATAATAACAGGTTATTAATTCAGGATTTACAGGCACATAATGGCGAGACCAATTTTTCTGTGGGAGGATACTATCGTTTTGGCTCTTCGCATCAGGCACAGGATCAACCGAACGACCAAAGCTACTTTTCGTTACAAGCAGTAAAACTTCCCGTCGATGATCGATTACGGAGTCGTTTATCTGGAGGTCTGGCTCGCACATTTGATACGCTGCGACCCAGTGGGAATATTGATCTCGATGTCACATTGACACATCCAGGTCAGGGGAAATGGCAGATACAGGATTTGGTGGTTACTACCAATGACGGGGGAGCGATGCCGGTCCATTTTCCTTATCGGGTTGATCGCATCAAAGGCAAACTCAACCAGCAGGATAATGACACTCTCAAACTGGACTTCTTTGGGATGGCGGGCAACCGACCTGTGACCGCGCGCGGTTTTGTGAGGCATCCCGGACCTGCATCCCAAATTGATATCACATTGGAAATCGAACAAGTTCCCATAGATTCAGCGCTGTTATCTGCTTCACCTGAGGGAATCAAATCCGTTCTCAATCAAATTGATTTACATGGTAAAGCCGATGCCGTTTTGAAATTAACTCGTGAACCGATGTTGAATCAGCCAATCCATCTGGACTTTCTGGCGAAGATGGATCATGGCGCATTACAGTATCGAGATTTTCCATATCGTATCAGCGATCTTTCGGGCCGAGTTTTTTATTCCAGTAAAACGGGAAAGACTTCGTTTGATCAGCTAAAAGGGACTCATGGCAATGCGCGTCTGTCTGCGTCTGGTTCATATGCTCGATTTGAAAAAGACGGCAAACTAAATTTAAGTATCATCGCAGAAAATGCAGCCTGTGATTCCAACCTGCGTCTGGCACTACCTCAATCATTGCAGGAATTGTGGGGAGAACTCTCACCACGTGGAATCATTAATCTAAAAACTGATATTTCATGGGAACGCGGCAAACCGGCCATTATCAGTATTCCTAATGCCAGATGGCGTTCAGGAAGCATGCTGGTAAAAGACTTTCCATATCAGATCGATAATCTGAATGCGAACTGGAGCTATTTTGTGAATCCTCAGACACAAAATAGTGAAGTCCGTCTGACTTCGATATCGGGAAGACATGACGAGACGTTAATCCGGATTAAGGAGGCGTTTGCCGAAGTCACTTCCGAAGGGGACTGGCGAGTGTTGCTTGATAAAATGGATATCGATGACCTCACCACCGACCGGGCCTTTCAACAGGCGTTGCCAGGTGAGATGGCTTCTGCATTAAATACCTTAAATATTCAGAGGCCCATTTCTGCCAGCGGGAAGATTGAATTTCGCGGTTCGCAAAAGGTGGGAACTTTCGTGACGGCTGCCTGGGATATGAATTCGTATCTTGCAGAGAATACACTGACCACAGGCGTTGATGTGACCAAAGTTTATGGGAAGGTCCATTCTGCAGGAACCTGGGATGGCGCTCATCTGCACTTAACTGGTGAAGTCGATTTGGATTCGGCGGTGATTCTGGATTATCATCTGACGGAAATCAAAGGCCCGTTTGAGATTCACGATCAGAAACTCACAATCGGTTCCAAACAAATTCGTCGCAATCAGGCTCAGGCTGTCGGCTTAGCGAATATTAAGGCAAAACAACCTATCACGGCCAAAGCGATTCGTGGAGTTCTGACCTGTATGGGAGATATCGAACTCAATGCGGTTCCTACCTATAACATGCAGATTGAACTAAATCGCGGGTTACTGGAAGAATATGCGGCCCGTTATATGCCCGGGGAATCCCAATTACGTGGAGTCATGAATGGTTGGATTCAACTATGGGGGCGAGGATCCAATCGATCAGATCTCAAAGGGCACGGTCAATTACAAATTAGTCCTGCCGCGATTTATGAACTGCCTCCCATTGCGCAGATTTTTAAAGTGGTTCGTCTGTCACAACCAGACAAAACGGCATTTGATTCTGCGTTCTGTGACTTTACGGTTTCCAATCAGGCATTTCATCTGAAGTACATCGAGCTCAAAGGGAATGCGATCAGTCTTTATGGGCAAGCTGGTGAAGCCCATTTTGATGGTCGATTGAAAGTGGATTTGTTTTCCAAATTAACCCGTCGTCAATTACCACTGCCGGCAATTACTCAGTTAATCGGTCATGCTACCAGTGGCTGGATTCGTGTAGAACTACGAGGTACGACATCCACTCCGATTGTTGATATCAAGTCAAATCCATTGTTGGACGGATCACTCAAAACATTTCTGAACAACGGAATGCGCGGCAGACCAGTAAATAATTCAAACGGCCGGCGAGCTCGTGCGATTCAGTCTGATATACAGCCACTGAAGCAATTTTCTCTGCCTTTTGCTCAGTAATTTGTATTGAGGTCAGCTCAAGCTAGCGATCTGATCGCTTTTTCCTGCTCTGGGAAATAGCCTCTGTTTCCTCTTTTGATTTCTTCTTCCAGCGTGAGAGAATCATCGTAAAGATAATCATGAGAGCGAGGTAGGCTCCCAGAATTTTCAGCAGCCAGAAAAACATTCCTGTGACAATTTCGTTCATAGGATGTGAAAACTTGCTATGCGTGGCCAGTGAAAGAGTGAGAGAAAGACAAATCGCTTTGCTGTTACTCTAATCCGGTCATAGCGCTGATTTCAAGTTGTTTTCCCGAAAGCGTAAAACCAAATGTCGATAAAAGGTCGGGGATGGGGACCGTACCATTCGTATCGGTTAAGTTAAGGCAGATCGTGACTTTGATCTCGGTTATACCTGGAGCCGGGCCAACTGGGGAACAGGGGATGTCTGAGTTTCCGATCGTCTGTGTCAGGGCTCCGCTTCCATCCTGGATAGATACCAGTACGTTTCCTGCCATAGATGCTGCAGGTTGTTGTCCTACATCCAGCATTAAGGACGAATTCAGATCTACATATTCCTGGATCAGGTTTCCCACTGATGTTGTAGTTGCGCCTACTTTGGCTGCTTCTCTTGAGCCCTCGATTGCGGCTGCTGTAATCGATTGTTGCAGCAGAGCGAAAAACCCAAACTCAATGATGGCCAGTGAAACAATCAGAATCAGGGGAAATGCGAGGATGAACTCCAGAAGAACCGAGCCTGTCCGGCGCCTGTGTTGGGGCGTTTGCTGTCGTAAATTGCTCTGATTGTGGAACAATGCAGGCTCCCTGATGATTTCCATCTTACGTACTTTTCAACTCAAGAGTGTTAACAAACGGAGACGTTTGCTTCACACTTGCTAAGGTCAGTTATCAAGTTCCAGATCTGGCCGATCTGAAAAGTGACTGACTTGACCTCTGATTGAGACAAATTTCACGCCGTACTCGTTTTCTCTGTTGAATCGACAGAGATATAAGGCGTCTCTTGAATAGGGAACGCAAATTGCTTGCCAAAGTAGTATTATAGTGAATAGATTACGATAAAACCTCCGATATTGACCCCAGTACGAGTGCGGTACCGACCTGTGCAGATAAACAGACAAAAAACAGAGAAACCCAATGCTCACCGGTCCGGTGTTGTTGTGTTGGAGTTAATTCTCACGATGCCAGCATTTCTGATTATCATGCTGGCGATCATTCAGATTTCTTTAATTTATGTTGTAAGCGAGCAGACAGCTTATGCAAGTCGATACGCCGCCAAGATCGCTTCGGAAACCCCACAAGCAGCTCTCCCTGCTTTGAATACGGGGGCATTAAAGACGAGTGTTGATAATGTGCTCATGGTGGGTGAGATTCCACTGGGGAGTTGTCGAGTCGTTCTCGAACATAATGTGGGAGCAGCAGCAACGATTAATGATCCTGTCGTGGCGGTTGCTGGTTGCGACTGTGATCCACCTGTGACGAGTTTACCTGTCGTTACAGGAGCCGTTAACACTGAGTCTGTTCGCACTACTGTTTGTGTAGCTTTGGATGGTAATATTCCCGACTTTTTAGACAGTTTTGGTTTTTCGATTGAAGACTATGTCGTTGAACAATCCACGACCTATTTATATGAACTTTAATCTACATCAGACATATTGCTGAAGAGCTTTCGTTTCTACCTGCTTAGAGTGACAAATTCCCGATGAAACAAATTCATTCAAAGACTAAGTCTCACAAGAACCGTCGCGGAATCGCCATCCTCTGGCTGATTCTGTGGGGATCGGTATTTCTGACGTTTTTTTGTGGTGTACTGGAAATCGCGACAATGTGGCAGGCTCAGGTTGAAATCAAAAATTCGCTTGATGCGGCAGCGTTAGCAGCAGTTCAAGAGTGGGGTGATAGTGGGGTGGGTTTGACTGATATTCCTCGAGATGTTGGTGTTGCTTATGTGGAAGCCAATCCCATTCTTGGAGTTGCATTCATGCCGACAACAAATTTAGGCACTGTGACTCTCGCTAATCCAAATGCGAATGCCTCGAATACAGGGGATTTTGTATTTGGTGCAATTGATACTACAACGGATCCCATTACATTTAACGGAAATGCAGAAACCAGCTGTGCTGGTGGTGGCTTTCCTGCTGTGATAGCTCAAGTAACAGTACCGACGCAGGGGTTTTGCAGTGCTCTGTTCGGAGTGAGCATTTTCAACGTGTCCAGTCAATCAATCGCCTATTACGATTGTGGGTCTGGGCGTGCATCATTGGTTAGCGTCGACAATATTATCCCCCCCTAATCAATTCCAGGAATGACTTTACTTTGAAGCTGCGTCTCCCAGCGGACAGGTAATAAAGCGTAGGCGAATCAGTTACTGTTCTCTCACCTTAACTGACTGCCTTTCGGGACTATTTTTGTCGCTTCTCATTTTCTGACTCTTCGACTTGATCGACTGTAAAACACATCGCTCCGTCTCCTTAAAAGATACCTTTTAAATCGTGTGAACAACGGTAAACAAATCGCTTCAAGAGCAACGATTCATGATCCTTTAGATCACAGAATTAAAAATGATTCTGCAAAGTAAAATCAAATGATTCTTGTGCTCTTCTAATGATTTATACGCATTTCAATTCCTCTGGAATTAAAAAAAATTGGTAAAAATCACGATTTTATGAAAATGGTTGTGTGGCCGGTTTTGCCTGGACAACAAAAAAGCAGACTGAATTACCAGTCTGCTTTCATCTCTTTAGTGAAAACCAGCAGCGAACGCTGTTTAAAACCGAGGTTTGCCATCGCCGGGGGCGGGCTTCTTTTTCGATTGTTTGCCGCTGGCTTTCCAGAGTGGGTCTTGCGTGTGTGCATCTTGCATCATCGTTTCCATTTGTTTGACAATGTCCGGGTGCCTGTCCGCAATATTATTTGCTTCGCCTAAGTCTTTCTCCAGATTGTAAAGTTCTGTTTTACCTGTGAACATTGGCATACGGACTGCTTTCCATTTTCCCTGGCGTGCTGCCTTTTTACCGCCTCTTTCATAGAATTCCCAGTAGAGGAAGCCGTGTTGCTGCTGTTGTTCTGGTTTGCCGACGAGCGTGGGGGCGATGCTGACGCTGTCCAGATTCTCAGGGCAGGGAACGCCGGCCAGATCTGCCGCGGTCGCCATTAAGTCGCCGAAGTATCCAATGTGGTCGGAAACTTTTCCTGCTGGCGTTGTATCCGGCCAATAGGCAATAAATGGAACCCGAATACCCCCTTCATAGAGATCACGTTTCATTCCCCGCAAAGGCCCGTTGGCATCAAAAAATTCGGGATCATTGCCGCCCTCCCGATGGTGGCCATTATCCGAAGTGAAAATCACAAGCGTATTTTTATCGATCTTCAATGCTTTGAGCCGATCCAGGATTTGTCCGACGCCTGTATCCATGCGCGTGACCATCGCGGCTTGACCCTTGTTCTGTTTCTTCCAGTCTTTGTTCTCGTAGATGCCGTAATCGGGAACTTCCTGGCCATCGCCGACTTTTCTGCCTGCTTCATTATTGGCGTGTGGGATTGTGAGCGCGACATACAAAAAGAAAGGCGCTTTTGCACTTCGATCAATAAAATCAAGTGCTTCCTGCATTACCAGATCATGTGAGTAATCTACTTTTTTTGTAGACACACCTCCCAGGCTGTCTTTTCCGGTAGGACCTTTGGAGATTGTGCGGGGATCGACAATATTTCGTAGCGCCACTTTCTTTCCGTTTCTCCAGAGGAATTCAGGATAATAATTGTGGGCATTGTGCTGATTCAAATAGCCATAAAAATAATCGAAACCCTGCAGGTTCGGTACGCCCTGCGTACCCTCTTCACCTATGCCCCATTTTCCCGTTAAGGCGGTTTGATAGCCGGCTTTTTTCAGGAGTTCAGCCACCGTCAGATCCTCGGTCTTGAGCGATTGGTTTTCTTTCACCCAGGTATTGCCTCTTACGCGGCCGTGCCCCATGTGTAATCCTGTCATCAAGACACAGCGTGAGGGTGCACACACCGTAGCGCCCGCATACATCTGGCTGAATTTCATACCTTCGGCTGCCATCTGATCGATGCGTGGTGTTTTGATTTTTTGTTGCCCATAGCAACCCAGATCACCATAACCCAGGTCATCGGCCATAATAAAGATGATGTTCGGTGTGCTGCGTTTTTCAGAAGAAAATGCCGTTACCTGCGAACTTAATATAAGGAAAAATGTGAGTGCAGTAATGATGAATTTCGTTGATTTATATGAAAAACCTGCTGTTGCAGTTTGCATGAGAACTCCTCTGTAAAGTTTTTCTTTCTGGGGTTAGTGAGATGGTTTCATTTAGTATCAGTGACCTGGACCATCGGGTCAAGTAAGTCTCTACACGAATCAAATTCGATTAAGTGATACAGTGTAAAAATTGGAGAATCGTTACCGATTATTGGCTGGCACCTGGTATGAAAAATTGAAAGTGGCTATCGATTTCAGTCAGAGTAATGCTCGTGCGGTCCAGGTTGTCATAATGCGGAATCTATTTCCTCCCAAAACGCACTACTTTAACATCGTTCTTCTGTTTTTTACCCGGTGTACTGCGGCCTTTGGTAATGAGATTTTCCAGCAATATCTGCATTGCCGTTACGCGCTCGGGATATTGTTTGGCGAGATTGTTGGTTTCCCCGATGTCATCGGTCAGGTTATAGAGTTGGACCGGAAAATCTCCTCTGCCTCTGGTCCAGCCACCCGATCCAGTATCGGGAATGTATTTCCAATCGCCATCGCGCAGACTGGGCACGCCACGAATCGAGCAACTGATAGCGTGAGGACGGACTGGTTGGTTGGCGCCTTTGAGTTGGGATAAAAAGCTGAAGCTATCTTCCCCAGCGTTGTCTGGTAATGTCTGGCCAATAATCTCCGCCAGGGTCGCCATCACATCGGCCTGGTGGATCAGGTTTTTATTAGTGCTGCCTTGTTTGACCATTCCCGGCCAACGCACGATGAAAGGAACACGATGTCCGCCTTCCCATGCGTCTGATTTGTATCCGCGTAAGGGGCCGCTGGCGAAGTGTCCCTTGCCTTCCATCTCCTTCGTGCCGATGTAGTGGGCACAGCCGTTGTCACTGGTGAAAAGAACCAAAGTGTTCTCGGTCGCGCCACTTTCCTGGATCGCGGCCAAAACTTGTCCGACGACGGCATCGGTTTCCATGACAAAATCGCCGTAGAGATTGAGATTGCTTTTTCCCTTCCATTCCTCGTTCACCGAAAGCGGCGTGTGGGGTGATGTCAGGGGCATGTAAATCAAAAACGGTTCCGGCGTATTCGCTTCGCGCCTAATGAACTGGGCTGTCCGTTCACTCAAGGCGGGGAGAATCGGTTCCAGTGCCCAGCCTTTGACTGCCGGCCCCTGCACGCTGGCCTGGTTCTTCACCAACTTCGACTGTGGCAAAAATTGGGAGGGAATGCCGATGGTACGATTATTTTCGATGAAGCAAAATGGCGGATGATTGGGTACGTCAGTGCCGAAATAATTGTCGAACCCGCGCGTCGTTGGACCGCCGCCAATCATTTGGGAGAACGTCTCGCGCCAGGCGGTGTGATGCTCTTTCGTCAAGATGGCATCTTTTTTGAATCGCCCAAAATACGGACGGTTCTCCTTCGAGATTGGCCAATCCCAGCCCAGGTGCCATTTGCCGATGCAGGCAGTTTTGTAACCTGCTTTCTGTGCGATTGACCCGATGGTGAGCCGGTCTGGTGCGATCAGAGGTTTACCCCACAGTCCCACAATGCCTTTCTGCAAATGAGTTCGCCAATGATAGCGTCCTGTGAGCAGGGTGTAGCGCGAGGGTGAACAAACGCCAGATGAAGAATGGGCATCGGTAAATCGCATGCCCTCTGCCGCCAGTTGATCGATATGTGGTGTAGAAATTTTGCCTCTGTCTGGATTATAACAGGAGACATCTCCATAACCGAGGTCATCGGCGTAGATGATAACAATGTTCGGTTTTCCCGGAGTGGCCGCCTGGAGCTGACTGTGATATTGAAATGAGAAAAATAGAGTAACTGCCAGCAGTGTGAAAACATTAATTCGGATCATAACGGCTTTCATCGTGATAGAATAAGAACAGGGCAGGAATGGTTACCGAGATCTTTTAGAGAGTCAATTCTGCCATGTTTAGCGTTTTCATTCAATGAAGTGGCAGAGAACCGGAAAATTTGTTGATCGTAGACCTGACCTGTGATCGATCATTTAGAAAGAGCCTGTTTGTCAAAATATCATCTTTGATCTTCACTTTTAAAGTTTTTGGATACCCTGTAATGAACCGGTAAAAGTATTATAATGCCTCGCATTAAGTGATTTCCATCAAGCATCTGTTTCTAAATTTACAGCTGAGGAATGCTGTTCATGATTTTTACCTGGTTGCGAAACCGTCGACGTAAGAAAATCTTGAGTTCTCCCATGCCGGGTCATTGGGAGGCCATTCTGGATCAGAACGTCAGGCAACTTTCGAGACTGAATTCGCAGCAGCGTGCGCTTTTATTTCAACGAGTTCAAATATTCGTTCGGGAAAAATATTGGGAAGGCTGCAACGGTTTTCAGATTACCGAAGAGGTCAAGCTGACGATTGCCGGTCAGGCCTGTCTGATTACGTTGGGCTTCGCCAGAGATTGCTTTGATCATTTGAAAACGATTCTGGTATACCCTGATACTTACGCCGCGACCGACAACTTTCAAAATTCGATTGGAGTTCTGACTGAAGGAACTTCGTTTCGATTGGGCGAATCCTGGGGTAAGGGGCCGATTGTTCTTTCCTGGTCCAGCATTTATGAAGGGGGCCAGATTCCCGACGATGGTCGCAATGTGGTCGTACATGAATTTGCCCATTATTATGATGCTTCAGAAGGGCAATTCAACGGAACACCTCCGTTGCACAACAACGAAGAATATCAACGCTGGGAAGAAGTCATGACGGCTGAGTTCCAGGAATTACGCGATCAGCTAGCCCAAGGTGAAGAAACCTTTATCGACCCCTATGGATCCACCAATCCTGCGGAGTTCTTTGCCGTCTGCTCGGAGCATTTCTTTGAGCAAGGCTCGCAGATGCGCGAGTACTCTCTCGATTTATATGAGACCTTGAAACTGTTCTATCAACAGGATCCGGCCCAAGCGGTTGTTTGAAGATCCGTCTGGATAAATTTAAATTTGGACGTAGATTTTTCAAAATCGAGCATTTAGTATATGTTCTCACCAAAGTGTGGCTATTAGATCACGTACTGTCCGTTTGGGTTTCCCTGTTGATAAGATCAAGGCTGGATACGAGATGAGCGACTCACCTTCCGGGCAGTCTCAGAAAAAACGTTCCTCTGTCGAACTGGCTAAAAGTGGAGCAAAGCAGCAGTCTGTTGCCACAAGAAAAAACTCGAAAAGGAATTCGAAAGAACTGACTCCCCAACAAATTTTGCAGGCGTTTGAAGGAGATATCGAGCCTGTTGCACCCACGATGCTTTATCGACTTTGTGCGTTTCTGGTGAGTATTGTGATGATTCTATTGCCGCTGATCTATCTGGGTATCATCGGTCTGGTGATGTGGAGTATCTATTTTCATGCCGTGCATTCGTTAAGTCTCTTTGATGTGGCCAACTCCAGTTCTTCGACTCGCAATCGCGGTAGGGGCATGGTTGCAATGGCACTGGTTTATCTGGCACCGATTGTGGTTGGTGTGATCCTGGTTATCTTCATGCTCAAGCCACTCTTTTCAAGACCTTCTCAATCGTCATCCTGGCGATCCCTCAAGCGAGAAAAGGAACCATTACTGTTCACGTTTGTTGATCGAGTTTGTGAAGCCGTCGGTGCGCCACCCCCGGTTCAAATTAATTTGGATATTCAGGTCAACGCTTCCGCCAGTTTCAGGCGTGGTTGGCTGAGTATGTTTGGCAATGATCTCGTTTTAACCATTGGTATGCCCCTGGTTGCCGGTATGTCTTTGAGGCAGTTTACCGGTGTTTTGGCACATGAATTTGGCCATTTTTCACAAGGGGCAGGCATGAGGCTTTCCTTTATCATTCGCAGTATCAATCTGTGGTTTTTGCGCGTGGTGTATGAACGCGATGATTGGGATGAGCGGCTTGAGCATCTGTCGGAGTCACTCGATTTACGAATCAGCTGGATCTTATATCTTGCCCGATTTTTTGTCTGGCTCACTCGAAAGATCCTGTGGGTTCTGATGATGACCGGGCATCTGGTAAGTGGATTTTTAATGCGGCAGATGGAATTTGATGCAGACCGATATGAAACGCGATTAGCGGGTAGTCGTTGCTTTGCCTCAACCAGTAGAAGGTTGATGTTGCTGAGCGTCGCCAATCAGGGAGCGTTAAGTGATTTAGGTCAGTTTTATGCTGAGGGAAGACTGGTCGATAATTTACCAGCTTTGATTAATATCAATTTGAAGAAGCTTCCCGAGAGTGTCATTCAGGTCGTGGATAAGGCAATCCAGCAGGAAACAACGGGCTGGTTTGACACGCACCCAGCCACTCACGAACGTATTGCAAACGCGCAACAAGAGGAATCAGAGGGAGTTTTTCGACTGAAAGCTCCGGCAACCATCCTGCTAAGCAACTTTTCCCGTGAAGCAAAGTATGTCACTCGGGATTTTTACTGGAGTGTTTTTGGAAAGGAAATTCCACGCGAAGAATTACACTCTGTTGATGAGTTATTAATTCGACAGGGGGAAGAAGAGAAATCTCATCGAGCAGTCCAACGGTATTATCAAGGGGCAATCTATCCCAATCGCCCCTTATCATTTTCTGAGCACGCCATCCAGGTTCCTGAAGATGCTAAGCAATGTGCCCAGGAATTAAAAAGTTGCCGGGATATACTTTTGAAGCATCGATTAAAGTATCAATCTTTTGTTGATCAAATTCGTGAATATGAATCAAAGTCTCTGAGTGTGAACGTGGCCGCGATTGCGCTTCGGGCCAATCTCAAGCTGGGGAGCGAAGACAAATTTATCAACTCGCTGGTTAATTTTGACAAAGTGATCAAAGCAAATACCGTCATTGATCGTAAAAAAGGTGAGATGCGGCTGGATCTGGAAAAATATGAATCGGTGATTGTGAAAAGGCTGGAACGAGCGTTACAACTGTTTCTGGTTCCCAAAGTCAAAGCCAAAATTCATGACGCTGAAAACTGGGAAGCTGATTTACGTAATTTGCTGCTGACGCTCCAGGTAACCAATTCACAGATTTCCGCTTTATGGGAATTACACATGAATTGCACCTCTTTCCAGGTGTTACTGCAGTTCTTTGATGAGAAACGGAATGATGAAAAGTATTGTGAAATTGTGATCACAGAAATGGGCAAGCTGGAAACACAAATCGAATCGATTCAATCTCGATTTCAAAGATATTCCTACCCGTTTGAGCATACCCAGGCAGATATCTCTATTTCCGAATTTGCCTTGTCTCGCACGCCGGAATCCAATAATCCAGGAGATTTACTCTCTGCTGCCGAGACGTTATTCGAAAATCTCATGGCACTGAATCATCGCGTTCTGGGAAAACTTTGTTTACTGGCAGAACAGGTTGAATTATTAATCGGCCTTGAGGTCTTGCCCGAATTTGAACCTGAAGAAGAGTCTGAGGTGGTTGAGTAACACCTGATAAAGAAGTCGGTTTACAGGACTTCGGTTGCTCTGATTTCTGACATCGAATTTTCCCTACCGCTCTGAATGACAGGACAGGATCCTGTCGATCGGCAAAATCTGCCGATCTTTGTTCATTTGTGAAAATGTAGGAATTGACTCAGATAGGAATTCAAGAAGACTGTAGTGATTCTCTTAGTTTTTTCATCTTCCTGTGAATGAAAGTCGATACTTGAGAGTAAGTGCCTCCCTTGATTTATGTTTTTTGTATTTGGAAAAACTTCCAGACAGGGGCACCTGTTAAAAATTAGAATCATATTAGAGTCACTTTCAGGTCAAATAAGAACGAAAAACGACTTCTTGTTTCTGCCCAGGATGGTCTGAGTGTTTCTCACAATGGATAGTGAAATATCACAATTTTGTTTTGTGAGGTAATGGAATGCGAATCTCAACAACATGGTCTTTGGTCATCATTGCCGGATTGGCCCCGCTTTTTTCAGCAGGTTGTTCTCATACCCAGAATATGGTGGGAACAAACTTAAATCTGCCTGCGAAAGAATCACCACAAATGATTCTGGCTCGAACGGCTGAGAACAAAGGACAGTTTACCAGCGCTCAACAAACCTATCGGGTCATGTTGCAGCGGAATCCTAAAAATGCGGTCGTCTTGCATCGCATGGGAATTGTGAACTCCAAAATGGGAAATCATGATGCTGCGACCCATTATTTAATGGAAGCGGTTAAAATCCAGCCCGATAACGCCAAATATCTGACAGACCTGGGGTATGCCCTTTATCTTCAGAATGATCTGCCTGCTGCAGAAATCGCTTTGGATGAATCCATCAAACGCGATCCCAGTTCTAAACGCTCCTTCAATAATATGAGTCTGGTCTTAGGCCATCAGGGTCGGATCGACGAAGCCTATCAAATTGCCCGTTCGGTGATGAGTGCTGAAGAAGCCCACGCCAACATCGGCTATATCTGCCTGCAAAGAGGCATGTTAGACGATGCAGCCAGACATTATAACCGGGCTCTGGAAATCAATCCTGAACTGGATTCTATCAGCGAAGCTATTGTGCAGATTGCGGAATTGCAACAAGAGCAGAACTTACGAAATGCTCAACAGGCAGAATTGCAAATGGCACAAAGCCCGGCTCCTGCTGAATCTGTTGTGACAGAACCTACTGTTGCTACTGTTGCTACGGTAGAAGCTCAGGTAACAGAAGAACCTCAGTTTCAGATCATTACAGACGCGGAAGCCGATACGGAAGTGATCAACCCTGAAATGATCATTACCAGCGAACAGCCGGTCGCTCAGATTTCGGCTGTGGAAGAACTGTCGATTCAAGGGTTTGAACCTCCGCTCAACGTCAGCAATGATGATTATCTTCCCTCGGAGAGTAACGAATTCTTTGAAACCGTCGAAAGTATTCAATCTGTGACTACGGTTCGCAGTGCCGAGTAATCACAACAGTTAAAGACCGATATTAAAAACATCAGGGGCAGAAGTGTTACGACACTTCTGCCCCTTTTTCGTTGATGGATCGCTTTGTCTTGAAATTCGGACTATGTTGTTTCAGGAGTCGCCCTGACAGCAATGCGTTTTTGACCTGCTGTCGGGTCGTTCGGGTTGATTTTTTTATAGAGCATTTTTCGATGGGAATCTGACTCTTTCTTCTTTTCCCCGGTTCTCTGGACAAACCTGGGAGTCAGCTCAATGTGCTTAGCGGAAAATGGAGCATAATCGAAGTACAAGACCGCGTTGATTGTCGATTTCCGCATATCCATGATCAGGGTATAAGGCTTTGTTTCCGTATTGAGATAGTAGCGACCCTTCCTGCGTGGTCCCCGATTAATACTGTAGGCGGTCCCATCTTGATTAAAGATCATGTTTGGGCCTGCTGTCGTTTGCCAGCGTCCAATCAGATTCTGCTCATCGGACTCTGAACACGAACTCGACAGACAGACAACTGCCAGCAATATCCCCATTCCCGAGTGCTTAAACTGCATTTGATTCCTCTTACTTCTCTCAATTCATTCCAGAAAGCGGAAGCCTGGTGCAGGTCGACTTACATGCTGCATTTTACTCCCTGAGTTATTGTGGTCAGAGAGGTGGTTGAAAGTAAAGAATAATAGTCTGCGTGATATAGAACTTTTTCGTTATTTGCACAGAATACAGGCTAAATGTGGGCTGATCTTTCTTTAAGGTGAGGCTTGAAGCGTGAAAATGGGATGGAGATAGCCATTTTGTGTCTCAGATCATCCTAAAGCTGGTGGTATACGAGAGTATGTCAAAAAAACAACGTCTTGGTAATTTTGTTAAAATTGGAAGAACGGGTGCTTTTTTTGTGGAAATATTTTGGTTTTTCGGATATTGATGGTTAGGTTAATTGAAGCTAGGCGCCTTGCGCAGTTTGATTTTGGAGTCGCCTGCGCGTCTGGGAGATTACAGATTTGAGCGTTGATCGAATTATAAAGGGAGGGTTTTCGACTCTCGCTTTGAGAGGTTCGGTCATGATTATTTACTGAATCTGACAGTGTTATATCCACTAATAAAATTCATTTACTGATAGACCATACTTACTGAGGAGTTGACAGGATGCTGCTTACAAATTGGCTCGGTACTCTCACATCTCACATCAAAAAACGTCCCCTGTTTCGATCCCGCGATCGCCGCGCGATTCGACGACGCTGGCAGGCGGCTGTCAACAATCAAATCTCCACTACGGAAATTCTGGAAGACCGCACGCTGTTGACGACAGCTGCACCATTTTCAGTGGATGACGTGACACCCGCAGATGCGGGAAACACCAGCTATTCATTTACAGTGCAGTATTCAGCAGAAGATCTCGGCCAAACCGTACAGCCGAGTTCAATCGATGTGTATGATGTTACAGTGACCTTCCCCCGATGTTAGTACCAGCCTAAGTGAGAGAATCGGGGTTCATGGGGTC
>Ga0055584_100000875_pt1 | contig 29007 bp, 26 predicted proteins | sample OSDHelmetaG_FD_58716 | JGI IMG/M metagenome (GOLD analysis project Ga0055584, IMG submission 58716) | Pelagic marine sediment microbial communities from the LTER site Helgoland, North Sea, for post-phytoplankton bloom and carbon turnover... | ecosystem: Environmental > Aquatic > Marine >... | reverse complement strand
CTACGATGTGGCCAATGACGTGGTGGTGCTGCCGTCAGGCGATGTTTTGATCACCGGTGGGTTCCAAGGCATTGCGGACTTTGGGGGGACGTCGGTTACGAATACGACGGTTGCCTCTTTCAGCGACATCTTTGTGGCACGGTTGGATCCGGCTGGAAATGTGACTTGGGTTCGCACGGAAGGGGTGCAATTCTTCTCCGATGTCGGTCGCAGTCTTGCCGTTGATGGTTCGACGAATGTTTACGTCGTCGGCTCTTCACCCCTCACGAGTTTCAACGGAGCAGCGATCAGCAACGTGGGTCGGGTCCTTTTGGCGAAGTATGATGGCAGTGGCGGTCGCGTCTGGGCGCGGAAGTCGGGTGCAGGGAACGGTGGATCACAGGACACGGGTCTGGGTGTTTCGGTGGCGGCGGATGGCAGTGTCTATGCAGTGGGTGTGTTTCACAGTGCCACGTATACCAATGCGGCGATGGTGCTGACCAACCGTGGCTTTGCCGACGGCTTTGCCGCCAAATACGATTCCGCCGGTGCGCTCGTCTGGCTGCGTCAGGTGGGTGCGAACGGCATGGATTCATCGGAAGCCGTGGTGGCAACGGTGAACGGAGATGTCCTGGTCGCCGGCCAGCTGAGTGCCACCAACACAATTGGAACGAACATTGTGGTGAGCCGGGGTGGTGTGCTTCCTGATGCATTCGTCATCAACTACGATGCTGCGGGAAATGTGCAGTGGGTAAGGGCGTTTGGTGGCACCGGTTCAGATGCTGCGTTGGATATCGACGCAGACACGCGTGGCAATATCTATCTGACCGGGTTCTTTCAGGGGGCGGCGACATTTGGGGCGAAGTCAGTGATCAGCATTGCCGCCACGAAGGATGTCTTCGTGGCCGGGGTGAGGCCGAATGGGACGGTTGAATTCGTGCAACAGGCCGGCGGTGACAGCATTGCGGGCGAATCCGGTCTGGGCGTGGCGGTGGATGTGAACGGGGGCGGCGTTTTCACCGGTCAGTATCAGGGGACATTTGTTGCCGGTGGCGATTCGAAGACGAGCACGGGCGCCAACAATGTGTTCGTCTCGCGCTTGGTTTCTCCGGCACCAACGATGGCGGCGGCTCCGAGCACCAACGGCGTGGTGACCTTTGCCTGGTCGAGTTTTCGCGCCGGCTTCGTACTCGAATCCAATGGTGCTGAACTGAATTCCACGAACTGGTCCACCATTCCGATCACGCCCAGCGTGGTGGATGGCCGGTTTGAATTCAGCACCAACACGACGAGCACCAACGTTCTCTTCCTGCGACTCCGCCAGCCGTAATCCTTCCTTACGCAGTCGATCGGCCTTGCCGATCAGAATCTGATCAAGGATTACTTGCGCATGCCGATCCCATCCAATTCGCCGGGCCAGCCCGACAAACAGGAAATCCAACCGAAGAAATCCTCCGTCTCGGGTTGCCTGATCGCGATAGTCATCTCGATTGTGGTTGCGGGAATTCTGGTCTGCGTTGGCGGCTATTGGGCGGTGATGCATTCGTCCCTGCCGTTGAAGCCGATCGAGGCGGCCATCAATGCGAGTGGGGAGGCCAAAATCACCGGGCTCAAAGGATCACTGTCGTCCGGCATGAGTGCGGACGAGCTTCGCATCTTCGAAACGGGGGCAAGTGATTCCTGGTTTACCGGCATCGTGTTCCGCTTCAACGGAATCTCGGATATTTCGTCGCACAATCGCGTGATCGTGGAGGAGTTGAGTGTCAAGCAGGCCTACCTTTCGCTGCCCTTGGAATCAAAGGAGGGGCGCGAGCAGGAAAAGGTGGTCAACATCGACTTCAATGATGGAGACGATGACGATTTGGGATCGGAGGAATTCTTTGAGGCATCCGGTCCTGACGGTGCACCGACGTTCGAACTGAAGAATCTGAGGATCGACGAATTGGTGATTGAGAACGGCTTGGGTGAAACCAACCGTGGCTCGCTGGTGCTAACCGGTTTCAAGGCGGCGGGGGATGACGTTTCCCTGCAGGATATTCAGATCACCGGCGATTTCCTCGAACTCTCGCTCGATCAGCTATCATCCACCAATCGGTTTGACCAGGTGATCGTGGGCAAAGTGAAAACTGCGCTGCACAAAGCGATCCTCACCGACATCGATTTTCGGATCGAATTTGGAGGAACGGGCAACGGCAAGGCATTCAGGATGTCTGCACTTGGCGAAAAGATCACTTTGGAGCCAGGTGAACAGCCGGAATCCGGCACCATTTCGATCCGGTCGTTTACCCTTTCGAACTACCTTGATACGGCTGTGGCAGATGTCCCGAACAACATCACGTTGACTGCTTCTTCGACCGGCAAGAGAACGGGTACGACGATTGAAGGTGGCACCTTTGATTTGGGCAAGACCACCTTTGATCTGGCAAAGCAGACGATTGCTCGGGACGCGGAAGGCCAGGAGTTGACGGCGACGGCCAAAATTGGGGATTCGGAGGTGACCGCCTATATCGCTGAACCGGATAGTGATGCCAATTTTCGGTATCGCTTTGTCGCTGAACCGACGGTGGATGCCGATCTTGTTTCACTGGTTCTGTTTCAGTCGGATACGAATCAGCTGGCGCCGGCGCAATTGCAGACATTGGATCAGTTCAAGCGTCGGCATATTGCCACTGAACCTTAGAGTCCTCCACACTTCGGCTGCTACGAGGCCGGGTTGGGCGGGGCATGTTTGGTTCTTGTTCCATATTGGGACTTGGAGCCTTCTCGTGGTTTGTTCATCCTCCCGACCGATGGCCGAACGAATGATCTCGGATGTGTTGACCGAACCGGATGCCGTGCTGGAACAGAGCTTGCGTCCGCAGTTGTTCGACGATTTTACCGGCCAACCGAAGGTCAAAGAGCGTCTGCAGATTGCGGTTGAGGCCGCCCAGCAACGCAAGGAGGCGATTGATCACGTTCTTCTCAGCGGTCCACCCGGTCTGGGCAAGACGACTTTGGCCAACATCATCGCCAAGTCCATGGGTACCAGCATGAAGTCCACCAGTGGACCGACGATTGAGAAGGCGGGCGATTTGGCCGGTCTGTTGACGAATCTCGAAGAGGGCGATGTCCTGTTCATTGATGAGATCCATCGTTTGCAGAAGACGATTGAGGAATATCTCTATCCAGCAATGGAGGATTTCAAACTCGATATCATCATCGATCAGGGGCCGAACGCCCGCAGTGTCCGTCTGAGCCTTCCGAGATTCACTTTGATCGGTGCCACGACCCGCAGCGGTTTGTTGACCTCGCCGATGTTGACCCGGTTCGGTATTCGGGAGCGTTTGGATTATTACAATGGTGCCGACCTTACCGATATTGTGGTCAGGGCGGCGCGCTTGTTGGATGTGACCATTGATGAACCGGGTGCGCAAGAGATCGCCAATCGCAGTCGGGGCACGCCGCGGATCGCGAACAATCTCCTGCGCCGCGTGCGTGACTACGCCCAGGTCAAAGGAGACGGGACGATTGATCGGGAAGTGGCCGATCGCGCGCTGGGCATGTTGGAGATCGATGCCCACGGTCTTGATGAGATGGACAAGCGGATACTGGAAACGATTATTGTGAAATTTGGTGGCGGACCCGTCGGCGTCGGTTCTCTCGCGGTGGCCGTAGGCGAGGAACGTGACACTTTGGAGGAGGTCTATGAACCTTACCTGATCATGGAGGGTTACCTGAACCGTACGCCGCAAGGACGCGTGGCAACCGAGCTCAGTTACAAACGCCTGAATCTGCCAGGGCACACGGCCGGGCAGGGCCGGTTGCTCTGATCAGATGTAGCGGAACTGGTCACAGTTTCGTACTGACAGATGATGCTGGTCTGGATCCTCTGCGTGATTCACCGCAGCTGACAATTTCTCCCTTCACAACGAATTGAGACGCTGCTACCGATCTCCCATGGCGTGGCGCATTGAAGGTTCTGTCATCAGGGGTGAAATCGACAACCGCGAGAAGGGTTGGGTGAAGGGATTGATCTGGCTGGCCGGAGATTCGAATCCGGTGAAGCTGCGACTCATGGGGAACGCCCACCCAGATTTGGCCGGCTGCCTCCTGAAATTCAAGAACACGGCCGAACCTTTTGCTCTGCCATCCGACAAGAGGCTTGTGGAGGAACAAATCGGCACGGTCGGTGATTTTACTGCGTCGCGAAAAGTGCGCGTGTTGGATATCCCAACCGAGGAGGCCTATCTCATGAGCAAGCGCGGAGAATCGCCACCCGAGCATATGGCCAACTGCCTTTACCTCGAGTGGTTCAGCCCGACCAACGGTCGGGTGGTGATCGAGAGCGTGGACTACGAACTGGAGGTTTCCGCTCCGGAATGGCGCCTGACAGACGCAGACAATGAGGAACGCGCCCGTGCGGTCGAAGAGGGAATGTCGGAGTTCCTGAACAAGCTGACCGAGTCCGTGGAAAGCTCCAAGTCCGAGGTGGATTACGAGAAGGAACTTTGGGATGAATTTGATTACGAGAAATTCATGCGTGAGTCCGATGCCTGTACGGAAAAATACATGGAGCTCATCGACAAGTATGGGGATTCGGAGGAAGGGCAGGCCAAGATCGATCAGGAGATGGGCTGGGCGTCGGATGAAAACGCAGATAATTCTGATGAGGATGAGGAGCCGTTCGACGAGAGTTTGATCGATGGTGAAAATGTGGATGAGTTGGAGCCCGTTCCGGAGACGGAAGGCAAGGACTGGATCCGGACGGAGGATGGGAACATTGTTCACCCCCTGCAGGATAGGTGTTTCCGTCAGGCCATGGCGTTGTGGCATGAATGCAATGATCTGGATCTGGATGCAAATGACCACGTCAGTGAGTTCATCACCGGCTACCAGATCATAAGCGCCAAGTTGGCTGGTGCCCTGAACTCGTTGGCCTATGGGCGGGATCTGGACGATGGCGCATTCACTGTGGCCAGCCTGAAACGGGTCATCGGCATCCTGCACTCTGCCCAGGAATCTTTCGAACATCCGGAGGTGCAGTCGACCCTTTCTGCCGAAATTTCGAATCGGGTCAGGGGTGAGTTGTTCGCGCTGCGTGAATCCATCCTGCAACTCATGGAGGAATTCCGTGAGTGAAACGCGAAATCATCGGTTGAATATTCAGTTCGCCAAGCTGTTCGAACATTGGAACTATCCCGCTCATGAAGAATCTTTCCCTCATTGCTGTCGTATCCTCGCTGGTGCTGGCTCATACCGTATCTGGTGAAACGGAATGGAATCGTTTCCGTGGTCCCTCTGGCCGGGGGCATACCGTTGCCAAGGACGTGCCGACCCAGTGGGATGCCGGGAAAGTCGCCTGGAAGTTGAAGCTCAAAGGCGCCGGGCAATCGTCGGCGGTGAACGCCGGTGACAAACTGTTCCTGACCGGCGCATCCAACGACGGAACTGAGCGATATGTGTTTTGCGTCCATAGAGACAGCGGCAAACTTCTGTGGGAAAAGACCGTGAAATCGAACCGCGCGGAAAAGGCGCACAAGATGAACAGTCTCGCGACCCCAACCTGCGCCACGGATGGCGAGCGCGTGGTTGCCTTCTTCGGGCCGGCGGGGATTCACTGTTTCGATCTCAACGGCAAGAAACTTTGGTCACGCGACCTGGGCGTATTTCCCGGTGCTTGGGGGACGGCGGCATCACCGTTGATTCTGGATAACAAGGTGATTCAAAACTGTGACGCCGAGGGCAATTCTTCATTGATCGCGCTGGACAAGTTCAATGGGGAAATCGTCTGGACGAGCAAACGCGAGGACAAACCACGCGGTGGTTGGAGCACGCCGGTGTTGATCGATATCGGCAAACGTCAGGAATTGGTCCTCAATGGCGAATTCGGCGTGCGCGGATACGATCCCGAGAGTGGCAAGGAACTTTGGTTCTGCAAGGCGTTCAATGGACGTGGATCTCCGGTGCCTGATTTTGATGGCAACAACCTCTTCGTCGTAAACGGCAAACCGGGAGACATCTACGCGGTGACTCCGGGCGGCTCCGGTGATGTGACCAAGTCCCGGATGAAATGGCATGCGGAGCGCACCCGAGGCCGGGATCTGCCTTCACCGGCGACGGTGAACGGATACGTTTTGGCGGTTGGGATGTCCGGTATTGCGACCTGTTATGATGCCAAATCGGGCAAGATCTATTGGAGTGAGTCACTTCCGTTGTCAAAGCGGGGTGAATTTGCCGCGGCACCATTGGTCGCCAATGGCTTGGTTTATTTCATCAGTGTCTATGGTGGTGAGACGGTGGTGGTGAAGCCCGGCAAGAAGTTCGAAGTCGTTGCCACGAATTCGCTGGGTGCTGATCGTGCCGAGTTGTTTCGCGCGACCCTTTCTCCGATCGGCGGCAATCTCTATGCCCGCTCGCAATCCACGCTTTACTGCATCAAGCGGTGATCACGATCGACAAGGCTCGTGAGATCGCGCTCTCCATGCCCGAGGCGGTCGAGGGCGAGCATATGGATCATCCGGATTTCCGTGTGCGGAAGAAAATCTTTGCGACGCTTTGGCCGGCTGATTCACAGGCAGTCGTTTTCGTTGATCCGCAATTCCATGCCGAACTGATAGAAGAGCACCCCAGGACATTTTCAACGAACGGGTGGTCGGAGAAATACGGCGCACTCAACGTGCACCTGAAACACATCACTCAGAAACAGTTCCGATCTCTGGTGTTTGATTCGTGGCGGAGGAAGGCGCCGAAAACACTGGCCGCGGAACACGCCTCTTCTTGAATCGCCGGTAAGTTCTATTGCTGTTTCTTCTTCCGCCTGCTCTTGGGTTTCGAGGCCTTGATTTCCGGAATGGGACTCGAACGTGGATACACGTCGCGGTGTGGCTGGAGCTCGTCTCCCTGTGATTTGGTCCACGTGGCCAGGGTGGCGCGCATGGCCGAGATCCGTGTCCGATGTTTCGGATCGTTCGCGAGATTGTTCAGTTCGAGCGGATCATCGACCAGGTCGAACAGTTCGAACTCGGGTCGGGTGTAGTAGCGCTCTAGCACTCGGGCGGCATTGGTGTCACGTTCAGCGGCGGCATCCCATGAATCCCAGAATGCTCCCGCACCGTCCTTGCGGTGGCGGTCGGAATGGTTTGTGAACCAGGCATCCGGTCGCAGGTTGTGGATGTATTTGAAGTTGCCGACGCGCACGCTGCGGATTGGGAAGATGTTCATGGCGCCGTCGCCGGTATGAGTGGTGAAGATTTTGTTGCGATGGGAGTCCGTCTTGCCTAGCAACACGTTCTTGAAAGAATGACCGTCGATTCCTTTCGGCGCTTCTCCACCCGCCATGTCGATTAATGTGGGAATGAGATCTACCCAATTGACAAAGGCGTCGGTCCGAATGTCCGGACTGATCTTGCCAGGCCACGTGACTATCAGCGGGACGCGCGTACCGGAATCATAGAGGGTCCATTTGCCCATGTGCCACTGGCCGCCGTGGTCACTGGTGAACAGGAAGATGAAATCGTCACCAAACCGCTCCCAGGCAAACTTCAGGATCCGGCCCATCTCCTTGTCCATGCCGGTGATGTCAGTCAGGTAGCGAGCCCAGTGTTCCCGGGTCTCCGGGGTGTCGATGAAGTAAGGAGGAAGCGAGATCTTGTTCGGATCGTAGGCGCTTTCCTTGCTCCACACCACGTGGGGGCGGCGATCTCCAACAAACAGACAGACGGGTTGATCGATCTTATTGTTGCCAAAGTATTTCAGCACATTATTGGACATTTCGCGTGGACTGGGTGAAATGAAGTGCGCGCCAGGAAACTTGTTTCGTCCGTGTGCTACTTTGCCAAAGGTCGCGACGTGATAACCCAGCCTTTGCAATTGCGGTACCAGGAAATTCGTTCCCAGTTTTGGTTGGCTGTGATTCGGATGCGCGCCATGACGTGCCGGCATCAGGCCGGTAAGCAGCGAGAACCGATTGGGGCAGCAGGATGGCGAAGCGACGTAGGCGTTGTTGAACGTCATTCCCGCCTTCGCGATCTTCTCCATTGTCGGGGTCCGGGCGTCCTTCGATCCGTAGACGGAAGTGTCCAATCGTCCGAGGTCATCCGATATGAAGACGACGATGTTGGGCAGATTCGCGGCGTCTGCTTTCGCGATCGACAATGCTGACGTGACGAGCGCCGCCAAGAGTAGGAATCTTAATGATCGCATGCCCAATTGATATGGTCGTCAAGGCTTTGTCGGCAACTGCGAATCCGTCGACAGTGTCTCTTCGAGCGCGATTGCAAACGATCAACCTATTCGGGCTTGTTTGCCGGATCGGCGTTGGCTTCCTTGGACCCGGACTTGATATTCATTGGAAGTGGTTCGTTTTCCTGCCGCCAGGCTTTCAGGCTGGGCATGCGGTTTTCCACGTCCTTCAGCAATGCGGCGGCTTCTGAAGCCCCGCGTGAAATGACCGGACGGAGCAGAACGAGCAATTCGACGTTGCGGGTCGTCTTGTCCTTTTTCTTGAATGCCCAGCCCAAAAGGGGAATGTCGCCCAGTATGGGAGTTTTGCGAATTACTTCGCCGTCCTCTTTCTGGATGATGCCACCCAGGACGACTGTCTGGCCGCTTTCCACAACGAGATCGGTTTTGAAGTTGCGGGTGTCGAGGATTGCGCCCCCGAACAGGGTCTGGCCGCTGCGAATGCTGGATGATTCGGCGCGAATACGAAGGGCGATCTCTCCGGAATTGTTGATGGACGGCGTGACTTCCAAAATGATGCCGACGTCCTTGTATTGAAACGCATCGTTGCGACCGCCCACATCGGTGTTGAGGCTGGAGGAAATGAACGGGATCTGGGAACCAACAAACAGTTTTCCGAGTTCGTTGTCAGACACACTGATCTTGGGTTCGGCCAATACGGTGGCGTCGGTGTTCTTGCGAAGAAACTGCACCAGCACATCCACGTTCACTGAAGAATCAACGACGCCGCTACGGAACATGTTGGTAGCGAGTGAGCCCGTGAGAACATTTAGGAAGTTCGCTCCGATCCGGGGCTGGATGCCACCGTCGCGGTCCTCTTCAGAGAAGGCCTGTGCGCCATCTACCGCCCAGCGAGTGCCGATCTTGTCACGGAAATCGCTGGAGACTTCGATGATCTTGGCATCGATGAGCACCTGCGCGGTTGGGGCGTCGAGCTCTTTGATCAGTTTCAAAACCTGCGGCAGGTAGTGAACGTCCGAGGTCAGGAGCAGGGAATTGCTACGCTTGTCCGGCACGGCGCGCACACGGCCAACGAGTTCGCTGGCGGGTCGTTGTTCGCGGCCATCCCGGCCCCGGCCACCCTGTTGCCCGCCGATCCACGGGAAATAGGCGGGCTGTTCCCGTTCGCGCTCCAGTTCGAAACCACTTTGCACATTCGCTTGGTTCGGTTGTTGATTGCGCTGGACGTTTTGATTTGGCTGGTTGGGTTGTGTGGCGGGGCGTACCGCGGGTGACCCGTCCTGGGCGAAGAGGATGTTCAGGTTGTTCGCGACTTCGATGGAATCGGCGAAATCGAGCTGAATCCGCAAGGTTGATTCGCCGGCCGTCGATTGCACATCCAATTGCGCAAGAATCTCCTCAACTGCTTCGAGGCTCTCCTGCGAGTTGGCGGCGATGATGATGGAATTGGAATAAGGTTCGCTGGTGATGCGAACTTTTCCATTCAGACGGCCGACGTTTTGCGGGTCGTCCTGGGTGCCACCTCCGCCATCGTAGAAATCCCAGTAGCTGCGGCGCTGCGTTTTCTTGATGAAGAGTTCGTTCAGCACCTCCTCGATATCGACGGCGCTCACGTATTGAAGCTGGCGGATCTTCGGTGCCAGAGCGTTGTCGGCGAGCGGCTCGTCCAGGACCTGAATCATTTGTTTCAGACTCAGGATCTGCGCGGGTGAAGCCATTACGATCACGCTGTTGCGTCGCCGATCGGCAACGATGCTCATCTTTTCGTCGTCGTTGTTCGATGAACCGTAGCGGTAGGAATAATAGCTGTAGCGAGAAGAACTGTTACTCTGGTTCTCGGATAGTTCTTTCAACTGTTGGGCGACGTCTTCGGCATCGGCGTTGTCCAGTTCGATGGTCTCCATCACCTGATTTTCGGCGTCTTCGGTGTCGAGCAGGTCGATGAATTCCTTGATGTTGTTGTAGTTGTTTTCGCTCGAAAGAATGATCAACGAATTGGAACGTTCGTTGGCGGCGATCTCTACCGCTTCCTTCAAGGACTGCCCGCCCAGCTTGCGATAGAGCGGGGCAATTTCGTCCACCAAATCCTCGGCTTCGATGTGTTTGAGCGGCAACACCCGGACTCCGACATCTTCCGGCTTCTCGGTGTCCAACATCTCGATGAGTTCTTTCACCTCGGCCTGCTTTGATTTTGGGGCCGCGACGATGAGGCGGTTGGTGGCCCGGTCAGGCCAGATTTTGACGCCTTGGACGCTGACTGTGGTCGGCGGCCGTGAACTGCTGCGTGAACTGCTGGAACGACTACGGCTCGATGATGAGGAGGATCGTGACGACGAGGATGAAGAGGGACGGCTTGACGAGGAAGAACCGCTGGAGGATCCGCCTTCCTGCTGCAAGATCATTCCCAACAAGCCGGAGAGCTCGTCGGCATCCAGATGCTTGAGTGGATAGATCTCGATGGCCTGATCGGAATCGGTTTCGACGTCAATCACGGGCAGCAATTCTTCGAGCACCTTGATGTTCTCGGTGTAGTCCGTGACGATCAATTTGTTGCCGCGGGCATCCACCTCGACGGTCGAACCCTCCGATAAGACCGCTTTGCAGCGCTCGCTCAGATCGGTCGCCTGTCCGTGTTCGATTTCAAAGATGCGGACGATCTGTCGCCGCCCTTCGGAGATTTCCGACGTTGTCTTTTCGCCGACGAACTCGGGGCTCATCTTGGGCTCCTTGTCCTTCGGGACAATCATGATGGCGTTGCTGGTCTCGATGACATTGTGCCCTTCCATCGCCATGGCCTGGTACACGAGTTCAATGGCCTCGCGCACGGGAAGCTTCTTCGAACTGAAGATGGACAATTGCACCCGCGCCTGCGGGTGTTTCAGCACGCTTTTGCCGGTTTCCTTGGCGAGCCACTGGATGACCATGTCGATGTTCGAGCCACGGAAACTCACCTGTATTTCCCGGTTGAGATCCGGGGTGTTGGTGCTGGTCGTTTCAGCCGATGACGGGACCGGTTGGCCTGGAGAAGGGCGGCTGGCAATATTGGTGGGCGCGGTTGGTGGTTGATTGGGGGAGGGAGCCCCGCCGGGCGCAGTATTCGTTGCCGTGACTGCGTTCGTCGAGCTGGGTGCATTGGTGGCCGTGGTCGGACTCCCCTCAACATCGGCCGAAGGGGGCGACGGCGAGGCACTGTTGGAGTCGGGCGCGGGATCGCCCTTGGGGCCACAGGCCTGGGTCAGGAGCAGGGCGGCTCCGACACAGAACACACTGAGAAGTTGTCTGGTTGTTTTCATTGTTTCTTTTCCTTCGACAGCAGGGACTTGCTGCCATAGCCGGAGTGAAGGGTGAGCTCCTTCTGTTTGCCATCCTGTTCGATCAGTATGCGATTGATCCCGATCTCGAGAATCTTTACGCCGCCGGCTTCATCGCCGACGCCCAGTAGTTTTTCCTGCCCGGTGGGGGTGCGGAGAATCACGTCTTCTCCGATCAGGCCCATGACCGCCATGGGGAGGGGACGTGGCACCGGGCCGAAGATCTCGCTCTTGTAAACCGCATCAACCCGGGCGGTCACTTCCTTGGGCAGTTTGGGTCGCGATGAGGATGAACGCCTCGTTCGGCTGGAACTCGACGACGAACTCTTGCCCTTTGCCTTTTCTTTCTTGGGCGGAGCCAGATCGTCCAAGTGCGGAACTCGTACATCTGCCAGTGAAGCGGAGGGACGGAGTTCCAAGGCGATGCGGGAAACGGTCAGGACGATCAGCACGAGGCAGATCAGCTTCAGCAGTTTTTCGAGTCGATCACGCACGGGGCTGTTTCCTTTCGTTCTTCCATTTTTCGAAATCGAGAATGACCAGCTGCAGGCTGATCTTGAGATTCCCCGGTTTGCGCTTGTCGATGCCCAGCTCCATTGAGTCGATCACCAACGGGTAGCCGATAGTCTTGAGCTGATGGAGCAGGCCCATCACCGAATTGACGGGGCCGGCGGCTTCCATGCGCATCGCGGCCAGCTCGCGCCCGGTGGAATTGCCGGCCGCCTCACGGATGGAGGCCACTTTCAGGCGGCTTGAGAGCGCCACCTTCTGGATGTCGGCGCTTGCCAGGGCGACTACGGTTTCACGGGTGAGCTTCGAAGGATCGACGCCGGAGGTGCCACGCAGCTTTTCAATGAGCAACAGTTTCGTCTCGTAGGGATCCATCATCTGCCTGATTCCCTGAGCGTTGCGTTTGAGTTCCAGATAGCCGGCGCGGCGGGTCTCGAGTTTCTTGAAACCCATCACCCCGTAGAAAAGGAACAGATAGGCCACGATGGCGATGCCGCCAAAGCGCAGGGTCCGTTTGTCGCGTTCGCTGATGTTCATCGTCGGGTTCCGGTGGTTGATTTCTTGTTCTCCTCGGCCTTGGCATCGATTCGCTTGAGCGCCTCAGACTTGGCCTTGGGGTCGGTGTTCCACCGGGCGGTAATCCGGACATTCACCTGTTTCTTGTTCGGCACCGTGCTCTGCTCCTCCAAGACCACGTTTGAGAACAGGCCGGACTCGATCAGCTTGGTGCGCAGGTCGGAGGCGTTCTGCGAATTCTGCAACTGACCGCGAAACGAAAATTCGCCCCGGCGATCCATGCTCAAGGCCTCGATCTTCGTGCCACGTGGCGCGGCATCGCTGAAGACGGCCATCGCGGCCAGATACGGCGGTTGATTCTTCTGGATATGCTGGAGGAAGTTGACCTCTTGGTTGATCGCCGGAAAACCGGTCTGTCGCTGCTCTATCTCAGCGAGTTCCCGCTGCAGGCGGGCTTTGCCAAGGAAGGGCCCGATATAGCGGGTGCTGGCCAATGCCATCAGTAACAAGGCGGCGATTGCCATCCAGCGAAGGGGTAAAGATTTCGAAACTCTCGGCGCGGTTTCTTTCGCCGCGCTCAGTCGGAGAACGGGGATTTTGTTGATACGATCCGACGCGATCAGTTTTGCCAGACTGGCGAGATCGTTGCCGTCAGTGCTCTTGACTGTGCCATCGAACACCTCTTCAACCGCACCTATCAATTGACGGTCACCGGAACACTGGAGAATCTGCGAACCATTGGCAGCGCCGGTGAGGCGTTTGGCCATCTGGTGGTCGTCTTCACCGTTGCGACTGAAGGTGCGAACACTGGTCGGGATGCCTCGCTCGAATCGGGCGAGTTCAAGCACCGCCGCATCGATGTGCAACAGGGCAAGCGCTTCGGCATTTTCATCGACCAAGGCCTCCGACAGAATCGCGGGAAGGAACTGCGCGCTCAGGCCGAGCGGACGTAGCGCATCTGCGATCGGACGTACCAGATCTTCTTTGACTGCGGCGACGAGGACTTCGCCTTCGCGATTCGCAACTTCACGCCATCCCCAGGCCATTTCCTCGGGCGGCAGCGGGAATTCTCTTTCAATCTGCAGGCGGAGGAGTTGTTCACGATTCGTGGGCGTCGTGTTCGGCAGTTTGATGCGCCGCAAGGTGACGCCGCGAGCAGGGATGAAGCACCAGGCGGTGCCGCCCTCTGGCAATCCGGTGGACCTCACAAATTCTCGCAGTTCTGCGGTCAGCTCCGCGCTGTCCGCGGCGGCGGATGCGCTCCTGCCGGCGGCGTGAAACTCCAGCCGGTTGTTCCGCAACCGCAGCAGCAATTGGTTTTGTTGTTCTCCCGCCATTACAAATCTTCGCGATATGCCAAGGTTTCCACGCTCATGTCTCCCACTCGGATCACCACCTGCAGACGCCGGCGGGCTCCGGTGGAGGAGACCCGACCTTCACTGAAAATACGAAACGTTTCAGAACGGGTTGTGATGCGATCCACCATCTGTTTGAAAACGTTGTCGGTCATGCCGTCCACGTCGAACAGGTCACCGACACTGTTGAAGAATCCGGACGAAGATCGGTAGGCGATGATGGCGGCAACCATCTCCGGATCGATCCCGGGCAAGGTGGCCAGCACTTCCGCGGAAGCGGTGTTCACGTTGATGGCACCGGGAATGATGGCGTCGTCATTGACGGTCAAGGCATCCGCGATGGTACGAAACAAATCGCGGTCGATCAGGTTGGGGCCGGTGGGTGTTCCGCCGGACGAGTTCCCAGAACGATTGCGGCTGGACGATGATGAACTGCGCAAACTGCTGGAATTGCGTTGGATGGATTTCACCTCGAGGAGATCGGCGAGTGAGTCCAACTGCTGCGAGTTGCGGTATTGTACGATCGACTTGGCGAGATCGGTGGTGATTCCTTCGACTTCTGCCAAGGCGGCTTCATCAGCCTCCTTGACGTTCACCCGGGTCTCGCCGCGGGCATTCGTATTTTGCACGGCAGACCAGACGGTCGCGTGGTTCAGCCAACCGCGATCGAGCACTCCGTCACCGTTGTCTTGCGGCGGGAAAAGGTCGCCGTCGTTTTCTTCGGGATCAAGCCAGCCATTGGCATTGACGTCTTCGCCCAGCAAAAGTTCCTTCGGCATGCCCCGGACGAGCAGCAGTTCACGCAAGGTGCGGAAGGGGGCGTCGTGCGGTATATACGGTGGTTTCATCGCCGCGTAGTCATCGAATTCACCGCCGCCGGGAGACACCTCCTGATCGTTGTCACGATAGTCCTTGATGGCTCCGACGAGATTTTCATCCATGCCTTCCAGTCGGGCCATTTGGGAAGTGTCGGCGGTGTTGAAATTCAGGAACCGTTCCTCGTCGATGATTCCATAGCGGAAATCTTCCTCGGTTCCGGCGTCACCGCCGTGTCCGATGCGATAGCGTCCGCGCGCGAATTCGACGTCCTTGAACAGCGACGGTGAATCGTAGATGTCGCCATTGTGATTGACGCCTTTCTCGCGGCGCTCTTTCGCGTCCTGATAGATGACTGCTTTGGCCCGTTCAATGCCGGCCAACGCGAGGTAATAAGCCTGGATGCTGTCGCCGCTGTTCTTGGTGACCCGCAGATCGAGATTGGCCGAATGCAGGACGCCGACGACCACGAGCGACAGTATCGCCACAATCCAGAGCAGACTTACGAGTATGGAACCCTTGTTATTCATCGTCGCCCCCTCGGGTGGCGGAGCCGGTCGGACCGGCTCCCCAACGATGACCGGCGAGATTCAGCCGCACGATGGTTTCGAAGATCATCGGCGGGGCGGCGTTCGTATGCGTCCCTTCCACGCTGTTGAGGGCATTGGTGATCGGTTTGGCCGGTTCGGCATCCAATGCGAGCTGAATTCGCACGGCTTCCGGCATGCCGGACATGTTGCTGTCCGGAAATTCCATGAACTGCGCTTTGCCTTCGGCATCTCCCCACTCTTCGAACCATTCGAAGCCGTCATAGAACTGAAAACTCAATCCGCGAATGCCGGTGGCGATCTCTTCCTTGGATCCGCCCATCATCGGTTCCGGGTCGGGCGTGGCATCGCGGCGGCGGTAGAGGACGTTCTGTCCGGTCTTTTCGTCCTGGCTGATGTAGTAGCTGACTTCCGCCCAGTCGCCCTCGCTGCGTTTGGTGGGCGTGTAGCGGTGGGTGGCAAAATCGATGTTGTCAGCTTCCATGTTCCCCAGCTGTCGATCCATTCCGATGAACTCGAGTTCTTCAGACAGGGGAGTGGCTGAACGCAGGTCGGCGGCGATTAGATTGATGGCGACGCGACCTGTCTGGATCGTGGTGGAACGTTGTTGCACAAGCTTCCGGCTGTGCATGCCCGCGTTCAGGCAGATGTAAGAGCTGACCAGAATCATCGACATCAGCGATGCGCTTACGATGAGCTCGACGAGTGTGAAGGCGCGCGCAGTTCCTGCGCTAGCGGTCAACACCTCGGTGGGGAGAGCGTACTCGCGAGCCCACTTCCGAGCCCTGAAAGGGCGACACGACCGAAACGTTCTTTGTGTCGTCCCTTCGGGACTCTGATCAGGGCTCCTGAGTACACTCTCCCCACCAGAGTGTGGATCGCTGGCGCTGGGGAGGGATGCGCTCTTAGATTTCATTGATCCCTCCCGTTGTTGCGGGCTTTGTCTTTCTGGGCGTCTTCGCGTTCGGTTTCGTTGAGGTCCAGCGGGGGATCGAACAGCAGGGTCTTCAGTTCGAAAATCTGTTTGTCGGTGCTGCTGTGATTGACCGCGACGGTGACTTCGTAGAGTCCTTCCGTGGTGGATTCTACGACCGACTGTTGCCATTTGTAGAGCGTGCCGGATTCACCTTCGTTCTCGCCGGCAATGATGAAGCCTTCGGCGCGCAACAGTTCTATCTGCGCGGCTGCAACCATGGCAGCGCCGGTCTGCAGTTCCATCTCCTTGCTGGCTCCCAAAGCGGTGGTCACGCCGCGGGTAAGTCCGGTCAATGCGATCCCGAGAATGAGAATCGATAGCAGCACCTCGACGAGGGAAAATCCGGATCTGCTTTTTTCAGGAGCGCCCCTCATTGCTCACGCTCCAAATTCACAACCTTGATACGACTGGTGATCGGGTTTATCTGAAGGGCGACGCCGAATCCCATCCGGTCGCGCAGGCGAATCTCCCGGCGTTGGGCCGTGCCATCGGTATTGAATTGAATGTGGTCCAGATCGACCTGCTCTTCGGTCTCATCTTCGGCGGCCTCGTATTCCTCGTTCTCGTCTCGTTCCAGTTCTTGCTCGTGGATTTCGATCCGGATTCGTGGGTCCATTTCCCCGCTACTCCCGGAGATCTTGGCCGGCAGGTAACCGGTTTCGGATTCGGCGATCGGGGCGCGGCGCTCGATCATGAACTTGCTGCGGGACGAATCGAAACGGACACGATGAGGCACGTTCAAGGTGATGCTTTGATTGGAGGCGTTGCGCAGGGCGCTGACGAGTTGACGACTGGTGGAGTTCAGGAGTTCGGCTTCCAGGGTTCCCTTCATGCCCGGCAGTATCACCGCGGTCATGATGCCGATGAGCACGATCACCACCATAAGCTCAACCAGCGTGAAGCCGGCTTTGCCAACGGGATGGTGACGGGACGGATGCATGGATCACTCCCAGTTGCCAATGTCAGCGGCGTCTTTTTCGCCGCCTTCAGCTCCGTCTGAACCGAAAGACCACAGGTCGAATCCGCCATTCCCTTCAGTGGCTGGCGCACGGTATTGGAAATCGTTGCCCCAAGGATCAGTGCGCAGTTTCTTGACATACGGTCCACGCCAGTTTTGATCCGCGCCCTCCGGGGCCTCAGTCAAAGCGCCCATTCCTTCCTCCGTGGTCGGATACCGGTCGAGGTGGATGTAGAAGCGTTCGATGGCGGATTCCAATTCGGCGATGTTCGATTTCGCAGTGCTCACCTTGGCTTCACTCGTCGTGCCGCGGAACTGCGGGATGATGGTTGCCGCGAGGACGCCGAGGATGATCACCACGACCATGATTTCGATCAGGGTCAGGCCGTGTTCGTTGGTTCGATTGGTCTTTGTCAGTTTCATGTGTGGGTCTTGTTTATAATCGTTGGCTTGAGTGAACGCGTCAGCTTCCTGTAGTGCGCTGGCATGACAGCGCTTTCCTTGGGGCGTGAATGATACCAGTGGTTTCGGATGGGGATTCGCCGGAGCCGAGTTGCGAACACGGCATCCAAGGCGGCGTCATGCCGCCGCGCTCCAGGACGCTGTCGAGTTGTTCGTAGTCTCCATTCATGTTTTCAGCTCATTGCCTGGCTCATCTTGAAAATTGGCATCAACAGGGCGATGACGATGAAGCCGACGAGGGCACCAACCACGAGGATCAGCGCCGGAGCGAGCAGTGAAATCAAAGTCTTGGTATGCGTGCGCATGCGGCGTTCCTCGATCTGGGCGACTTGCAGGAGCATGTCGTCCAGTTTGCCGGTGTCTTCACCGACGTTGATCATCTGGATGACCGTACGGGGAAAGACCTGCAGTTTGCGCAGGGGAGCGGCGAGCGAGTCGCCGCCCCGGGTCTCTTCGGACACCTGCGCGATGACACGGGAGAGGACCCGGTTGCCGATCGTGTCTTCGACTATTTTAAGTGCCGGCAGCAGTGAAACCCCGGCTTGCAGGAGTGTTCCCAGTGTCCGGGCAAAGCGACTGAGAGCCGCGGCGTAGAAAACGGAACCCATGACCGGAAACTTGAGCTTCCACTTGTCCCAGTTCTCCGCGCCGCCCGGCGATTTCAAATACTGCGCGACTCCGTAAATGCCTCCGATGATCGCCGGTATCAACCACCACCATGAGCTGCTGAGGAACCCGTTGACCCAAAGCAGGATGCGGGTGGGGAGGGGCAGGATGTCTGTCATCTCTTCGAACATCACAAAGAGTTTGGGAAGCACAACGGTGAGCAAAATGATCACGGTCACAAAACCGAACCCCAGCACGAACGTGGGATAGGCGATGGCAGCGGACACTTCACTGCGAACCTCATCCTCGTGTTCGAGGAGATCGGCAAGATCCGTGAGCACCTTGTCCAAGGCACCAGCCTCTTCGCCGACGCGCACCATGCTGGCATAGAGTTTGCCAAAAGCTTTCGGGTGTTCCTCCAGGGCGGAGGAGAACGAGGCCCCGTGTTTCACCGAATCGGCGATCTGCTTCAGCATCTCGCGCAGTGCTGGATTCTCCTCTTCTTCACCGAGGCTTTCGAGCGCCGCCGGAATTGGAATGGCGGCTCGCAGCAGCGTGGCCATTTCGCGCGTGAAGGCGGTGATCTCCTTGCGCTTCACGGCCGCACCGATGCGGATGCCTCCGCCCGTGCTCTCGCGTTTCACGTCTGCAGGTGCCGAGGCGTTCGTTCCATTGCCGGCGATGGCCAGGTCTGATGGAAACAATCCTTTGTCGCCGAGCAGTCGAAGCGCGGACTTGCGATCCTCCGCCTCGATGACACCGTTCACGGTGCGGCCACTGTCCTCCAAAGCCTGGTAGCGGAAGGAGGTCATTCTTCGGCGTCTCCCGCCGTGACACGCATGACTTCGTCCAACGAGGTCATTCCTTCTTTTGCCTTACGCAACGCGTCTTCCCGTAGCGTGAGCATGTTGCGTTGCGCCAAAGTCTTGATCTCGGCACTGGATCGTCGCTGGATGATCATTTCGCGAAGTTCCGCGTTCATGCCCAGCAATTCGAAGATGCCAACCCGGCCGCGGTAGCCGATGTCGCGGCATTCTTCACAGCCTTCACCGTGATAGAATGTTCCGCTGAGGTCAACGGATCCGAAGGCGGCCATGCGTTCACGCATCGCGTCCGTCACGGACATCGGGGCGCGGCAAATGTCGCAAACGCGGCGCACCAGGCGTTGCGCCAAAACCCCTTCGAGGGAAGAGGAGATCAGGAACGCCTCGACTCCCATATCCATCAGGCGGGTGACTGCCCCGGCGGAATCGTTCGTGTGCAAGGTGCTGAAAACCTGATGTCCGGTGAGCGCGGCGCGAATGGCGATCTCGGCGGTCTCAACGTCACGGATCTCGCCGACCATCACGGTGTCCGGATCCTGACGCAGTATGGCCCTGAGGCCGGTGGCAAAGGTGAATCCGCGACTCGGTTTGACCGGGATCTGGGCGACACCGGGCAATTCATATTCCACGGGGTCTTCGATCGTCAGGATCTTTTTCTCCGGCGTGAAGATGCCGGCGAGAATTGCGTAGAGAGTGGTTGTCTTGCCGGAACCGGTCGGTCCGGTGGCGAGGAACAGGCCGTGGGGTTTGTCCACGAGATGGGAAAGTTTCTTGTCCCGTTCTTCGTCGAGCCCGAGTTCGCGCGTGGTCTGTACCTTGTTGCCTTTTTCCAGCAACCGCATGACGACGCTTTCGCCATGGATGGTCGGCATGGTGCCGACGCGGATATCGACGCGCTTGTCGCGGTGATGAATCTGAATGTGACCGTCCTGCGGCAGAAAGCGTTCCGCAATGTTCATGTCCGCCATGATCTTGATGCGGGACACGAGGGCGGGGTGAAGCTGCTTGGGTGGAGGTTGCTTGTCCTGCAACAGACCGTCGATGCGGTATTTCAGCTGGAGGGTCTTTTCGAAGGGAACGAGGTGAATGTCACTGGCGCGTTCACGCAGGGCGGTGGAAATGATCACATTGACGAGATTGATGACCGTGGGCTCATTGGCCATCACCTCGATATCGTGCAGGTTGGTGACGTCGGCGAGTTCCTGGTCGGTATCCAGATTCTCGATCATCTGCTCGACCGTCACCTGATAGCACTCGGCAATCTTCTCGAGGATCTCGTGTTCCTCGGCTTCGACCTCCTCCACCTCCAGGCCGCTGAGCAGCCGGATGTCGTCAATTACGCGATCTTCCGGAACTTGGGCCGCCGCAATCCGAAGGGTGCCATTCGAACGTTCAAGCGGCAGAACCCTGTGCTCCTTGACGAAATCCGCCGGCAAAAGGCGAAGAATCTCCGGATTCAGCTCCACTCCGGCAAACGAGCCGTTGGCGCGCACGTTTGCCTTGCCGTTTGATTCCCCTGTTTCCCGATCCGCGTCGGCGGAGCTATTGGTCGTTTCGGTTTGGTCCATGCCGGTGTGCCCGGATTTGTCTTTCAGATTTCGGCTCGAACTCCAACACCCGTCGGATACGAAAAGTTTCGCTGACGGGCGATTTAGTCTAAGACACCCGAACAGCCCATTCGTTAAAATTTTGTCTCTACTTTATTCCGCCGGGGTTAGCTGATGGAAATCCGGTCGACTTCCGCGGTCAACCCTGTTCACTCTGTCTTTGCTACCGCGATGACCCGACTAAACCGCGAGATGGTGCGGTCCGTCTATTATCCGTATGTCATATATTTGTAAGGATTGGCATTCCGCAATGCCGTAGGGGCGTATCCTTATATACTGCTCTGTGGTCGTCAGATCCGACAATCGCATTGTTCATCGCTGCGAATGAACGCCGCTCAACTGTTGACGATTCGATGCGTGCGGCGGCTTGCGCTGAGGCAAAGGGCGATGAAATGATGGCACCGTGTTTCAGGCATACGACATCGGCGCGACCTATCGGGAAAACTATGACCGTGGGCCCCGCTTTTCGGATGCTGTGGCGTCAGTGCCGGAATCGCCCGTCAAAGATTTTCTCGGATTCAAGGTGCGCAGTCGGATCGGTATCGCTGCCGGCCTTTTGCTCAACAGCAGGTGGATTGAGGGCTACGCCCGTCGCGGATTCGATATCTTGACCTATAAGACGGTTCGTTCCGCGTTTCGTCCGTGCTACGACCCGCCCAACTGGGTGTTCGTTGAGGATGCTGGTGAGGGAGCTGGACCGGTGTTTGCGACCGACAATCCGGATTCCGATCCTGGTAAGATCAGTTCTGCAGTTTGTTTCGGCATGCCTTCGATGGCGCCGGATGACTGGCGGAAGGATGTGACCCGAGCAAAGGGTTGCCTGGGCGACGGGCAGATTCTGATCGTTTCGGTGGTGGCAACGCCAGAACCCGCGGCGACGCCGCAGGCGGTTGCGGAAGATTTTGCCCAATGCGCCCGTTGGGCTCGGGATGCGGGAGCCGATGTGGTCGAGGCAAACTTTTCCTGTCCGAATGTGTGTACGCCGGAAGGGACGATTTATCAGGATGTATCGTTGAGCCGCCGGATTGCGAAGGTGATTCGGCAGTCGATCGGGAATGCCCCCTTGTTGCTCAAGGTCGGTTACTTCGGGGATGCTGAGCGGCAGAGCTCATTCCTTTGTGAACTCAACGGAGTCGTCGATGGCATCACGCTGGTCAATGGTATCAGCCGTCCGGTGCTACACCGGGATGGAACGCCAGTGTTTGGCGAAGATTATGTGAATGCCGGGGTGCTTGGGCGGGCCATTCATGATCCCTCGGTCGCCAGCGTTGCCGCCGCGCGGCGCATTGTTGCACGGCAACAGCTGGACTTGGAAATTCTGGCGGTGGGTGGAGTTTCGCAGGTCGCCGACATGGATGATTTTTTCCAAGCCGGCGCGGGGGCGGTGATGTTGGGATCTTCGCCGATGTATCTCCCGGACTTGGCGATCGACGCCAAGCATGCGCATCCGGAATGGTAGCCGGCTACCCGGCGAAATGGTTCTTCAAGGCATCGAGCAGCGCGCGGTAGATCGGATTGCAGAAATCCCCGATCGCACTGTCGTTCTCCGATTCGTAGCTGGAAGCCCATTCGATGAACGTGGTGTTGTTATCCGTAATCGGTAGCAATCGCACCGTTCCGAGGTAATTTTTCACGGAACCTTGGGCCACCGGTTCCGGTCCATCGTCGATGCTGTAGGAGAACGAGTGGTGGTCCGCGTCGAAGGATTGGAGCGTCTCGTGAAATGCTTCGTTCAGAACTCGTTTTGCACCCGGGGCCGTGCCAGGTGTGTCGCCGATCTTCTCCACGCTGGTGATGACTCCGGAAGCAAAGCCCAAGTTGTGGAAATCACTCACTGCTGCCCAGACCTGATTGATTGGAGCGTTGATGACAGAGGTGTTGTAACAATTGCCCATGTTCGCTGGATGGTTCAGCGAGGGAATTAGTCCCGGCCTCAGTCTTTGATTTGGAAGATTCGCCAACGCGCCAAGATTACTTGCGCTTGGCTGCTTTCTTCTTCGCAGCCTTTTTCTTGGCGGCCTTCTTTTTCGGGGCAGCAACTTCTTTGACGGCTGCTTTCTTGGCGGCCTTCTTCTTTGCCGCAGCTTTTTTCTTGGTCGCGGCCTTCTTGCGGGCGGCCGGTTTGGACTTCAAGGCGGCCACATACACGATGCTGGCGTTGAAAGCCTTCTTGAGTTCCTCGGTTTTGCGCAGCAGTGAATCAGGCACCACGACGTACTCTTTCATGACTCTCCCATGCTGTTCGCAGAGCTGGGATTTGTATTTTCGCATGAAGATGGCGCGGCCGTCATCGGACAGTCGCAGGGCCATTTTGCCCTCCTCGGTCATAAAGCTGAACATGTTCCCGTTGATCGAGGTGTAGGGCAGTGTGTTGCCTTTGCGTTCGATATCGGGATTGGTGGCGGCGATCTTTTCGTAGAGGGCCAACTTCGCTGCAGGAATTTCAGAGGACACTTTGCTCATGGGATTCTTCTGGAGAGTGCGCTTTTTTGCCGTCATGTTCCATCCAAATCCGCGTCATGAAGGCACATCTCTTGATTTTTTTCGGTTTACTGATGTTCTCAGCCACTCGTGGTGGGGCTGAGCTGGCAAAGGTTTCAGTGGTAAAAAAGGGCGAATTGGCGGCAACGGTCGCCGGTTGGGACAATCGGGACGGTTTCGCCTCGGGGGCGGGTAAAACGCATGATTTGACGGCAAATTGTGCGTTGGGAGGGGGAGAATTCCACATCTTTGCTCGCTTGCGGATCCTCAAGCAGGAGAAAAGCGCGGCTTCTTTCTTCCTGGATGGCATGCATTTTGGCTTCGAAGGCGCGGCTGAAACGATATTCGTAAACGGCGGGGCCTTCGGTGGACTGAAACTGCTGAAGCGATCCACTGAGGTGTTCGAGCGGGAGTCATGGATCGATTTCGAGGCTATTCGACGTGCGGGCGAGATCATGTTCCTCATCAACGGCCGCAAGATCATCTCTGTGGATGATGGCGATCGGGAGTATACCAAAATTGGGCTGCGGCCCTGGCGGGCGACCTTGCAGGTGGAGCGATTTTCCGTTGCCGGCAACGTGAAAGAGCCGCCGACTCCGTTCAAATTCGCCGTACCGCTGATCGATCTGGATCAGGACAAGCGTCGGCAAGTGGTCGTTGATCGCGAGAAAGGACAGTATCTGGGGCATCCAACGACCTGCCTGTTGGAGGATGGGAAGACCATTCTCTGCGTCTATCCGAAAGGGCATGGACGCGGGCCGATCGTTTACAAACGCAGTGGTGATGGGGGGCTGACCTGGAGTGAGCGGTTGCCAACGCCGGAGAGTTGGGCGACGTCAAAAGAAGTCCCTACCTTGCATCGGGTCATCGATGCTGGGGGCAGGAAACGCATCATCATGTGGAGCGGACTCTATCCGGCTCGGTTGGCCGTGACGGAAGACGATGGCCAGACTTGGAGCGAATTGGAAAAAGCCGGGGACTGGGGCGGCATCGTTGTGATGGGATGTCTGGAAGAACTGAAAACCGGTTCCGGTCACTACGTTGCCCTGTTTCATGATGACGGGCGTTTTTTCACGGAGAAAGGCAGCCGGGAGAATCCGGTGCGTTTCAAGCTCTTCAAAACCTTCTCCACGGACGGGGGCCTGTCGTGGTCGTTTCCCGAAGTGGTTTACGAGAGCACCGAGGTTCATCTTTGCGAGCCGGGAATCGTAAGATCTCCCGACGGCCAACAATTGGCGGTGTTGTTGCGGGAGAATCGACGAGTGAAAAACTCTCACATCATTTTTTCCAATGACGAAGGCGAGAGTTGGACGGCACCGCGTGAATTGCCCAACGAACTGACCGGTGATCGGCACACCGGAAAGTATCTGCCCGATGGAAGATTGTTCCTCACGTTCAGGGACAACACTCCCAAATCATGGAAATCGCCGACAGCAGGTGATTGGGCCGGTTGGATTGGCACGTATGACGATCTGGTTCGGGGGACACCGGGGCAGTATCGAATCCGGTTCAAGGAGAATCACAAGGGTGCGGATTGCACCTACCCCGGGGTTGAGGTGTTGCCCGACGGAACGGTGGTCACAACGACCTACGGGCATTGGGACGTAGGGGAGCAGCCCTTCATCCTGAGCGTTCGTTTCAAGGGTGAAGAGTTGGATGCGAAGGCGAAATGAACGGCGTGGATTCCGAAGATCTGTTGTCTCGGTTTGATACGGATGGTTTCGTTTGTCTGCCGGAGTTTCTTTCCGCTGATGAGGTTGGCGAGACCTGCCAGAATCTCGACCGTTTCATTGCCGAAGAAGTCCCCAAGCTGCCGGCGCAGCACGCGTTCTTCGAAGACAAGTCTCGTCCGGAAACATTGAAGCAGCTTCAGAACCTGCACACCTATGATCCGTTCTTCGGCCGGATGACCGTTGGCAGCCGCTTTGAAGAACTGGCATCGAAGCTCATGCGTGACCGGGCGCTCGCGCAAAATCTGCAGTATTTCAACAAGCCCGCCGGTGTCGGCAAACCGACCCCGGCACATCAGGACGGATTCTATTTCATGCTCAATCCGTGTGTCGCGGTGACGATGTGGCTGGCGCTGGAGCAGGTGGATGGGGAGAACGGTTGTGTTCGCTATGTTCCCGGCTCACACCAGCTCGGAATGCGGCCGCATTGTCGAACGAATACACTCGGTTTCTCGCAAGGCATCGCAGATTACGGTGATGCGGATCGCAGCGCCGAAGTGATGATGCCGGCCGCTCCCGGTGACCTGCTCGTTCATGATGCGCTGACCATCCATCGCGCTGAAGGTAACAACTCGAGCAATCGTTCCCGTCGCGCGATGGGGTTAGTCTACTTCGCTCAGAGTGCCAAGATCGATGAGGTGAGACGAGCTGAGTACCAGGAGCAGCTGACTCGTGAAATGAAAGCCAAAGGCAAGATATGAACCTCTCCCAGCCGGTGCGCGAAGCGGCCCAGACAATCTGGGATTACCATCATGTGAATCACCAACTCGCTTCTGCGGACGCGATCTGGGTGCTCTGCAGTCATGACCTTCGCGTCGCCGATCGAGCGGTGGAATTGTTCGAAGCGAAACTCGCGTCCCGGATCATTTTCTCCGGCGGCTTCGGCAATTTCACGGATGGAGTGTTCGAGAAGCCGGAGGCGGAACTGTTTGCTGAGCGCGCGGTTGAACTGGGAGTTCCGGGTTCCGCGATACTGCGCGAGGATCAATCGACGAATTGCGGTGAAAACGTGATCTGCACGCAGCGCCTGCTACGGGAACTGGATATTCCGGTGAAGTCCGTGATCGCAGTGCAGAAGCCCTACATGGAGCGACGAACCTACGCGACCATTCGGCAGCAGTGGCCGGAGTTGGACCTTTGTGTCACCTCACCGCTATTGTCGTTTGCGGATTACTGCACGGATGAGATTCCCATGGAGAAGGTGATCGGCATCATGGCCGGGGATTTTCAACGGGTGATGGAATATCCGAAACTGGGTTTCCAGATCGCGCAGGATATATCCGCCGAGGCGCTGGCCGCGTACGAGCTACTCGTCGCCGAGGGCTTTGACTGGCATCTGATGAAGTCTTAGGGCGATCATTCGACCGAGACGATCTGCGTGATCGTGTGTTGGTCACCCGGTGCAATCGAGCGCACGTCACCGGCCGCGTTGGTGGTTTCGATGCAGACCATTGTCTTGTAACCCTCGTTGGGATAGTCAGGCATCCGCCCCGCTTTCGCAATCCATGGGTTCCACACCACGGTCGAACTGCTGCCTTCCTTGGCGACCCGGATCTTGCGGTTCATGCCCGGGTCGTTGATCACACAGGTGTCATTGGTCTCGGTATAGATGCGGTCGACCTCCTCGCCGATGGTGATGTCGCCGCTTTGTTCAACGATCTGCATGGCGGCCAATTGGTCGTGGTACTTCCGACCGTCGAGCCCGTTGATCGAGATGTTGTCGATGTGCTCGATGCCAAAGTAGGTGTGCAGGGCGGCCCCGACGTCGATGGCGTCGGAGCCGGTATTGGTGCAGCAAAGATCCACCCGGAGTTCGCGGCCAACGGTTACCTTGAAGCTGAGGTCAAACGCATGGTCCCAGAGCTTTCGGGTCTCCTCGTCGTCGCGGGTGGAGAAAACGATTGTTGATGAACCGGTGGCGTTGTCCCGTGTCTGTTCAATCTGCCACTCGCGGTTGCGCACAAAACCGTGGGCCGGTTTGTCGGCGTCAGTTGGATGTGGCCCGAACCAGGGCCAGCAAATCGGAATGCCACCACGGATCGGCTTGGGCGGGCTGAAATCGGCGATCTCGCTCATCCAGAGGACCGGTTGCCGTCCGCCCGGCTGAAACGAAGTGATGTGGGCGCCGTGCAGATAGATTTCTGCGCTGCCCAATTCGTTGCGGATATCCGCTTTCGGCAGGCCGCCTGCACCGGCGCTGAAGGTGATCTGTTCCGTCCCGTGTTTTTGGTTGAATTGGTCTGTCATCAGGGTGGCGGCATGTTGCGCCAGCCATGGGGGAAACACAATCGAGTTCCCAAGCCCTGCATTCAAACCGCGCGCTATTGCAAGGTGTCGAGCGTGCGGTGCTGTTTGATCGTCTGATCGAGCCCGCCTTGCCTCTTGTTGCTCTTCGTGTTCGCCGGATTGGCGGCGACCACCGGAGCGAAATTCTTCGGATACAAAGCACGCAGCTGTTGGTAGGCCGCACGTGCTTCTGAATTCAACTGCCGCGTGAGGTTGGTCCATTCCATCGGGTCGGTTTCCAGGTCATACAGCTCTTCGGTGCCGTCCGCGTGGCGCAGGTAGTGCCATCGCTCGTTGTGAATCGACGCGTTGCGCATTCCAAAGATCGTGGTGGTCGAACGATTCCAAGCCCGTTGCGGATTCCTGAGCAACGGGACGAAGCTGCGGCCATCCAAGATCGGTTTCTTTGGCAGGCCGCAGAGCTCGATGAGGGTCGGATAGAAATCAATGAGATTCACGAGCCGGTTGCAGTCTTGCCGATTCTTCATGTCAGGCAGTCGCACGATCAGCGGTACGCGCGTGCTCTCGTGCCAGCCGCTGGCTTTGCGATAGCGCAGCTTCTCGCCGAGATGCCAGCCGTGGTCACCCCATAGCACGACGATGGTGTTGTCGTAGTGTGGACTCTGCTTCAAGCCATCAAAGATCACGCCCAGGCAGGCATCGGCATAGCTGCAAGCGGCGAGATAGGCGCGGGCTGCCGTGTCGATGAGGTCGTTTTCCTGGAGCCAGAGATAATCCGGGCTGGGACGATATTTCTGGCGGCCGTCAGGTCTGAGAATGTCCGAGAGATCATCCTCGCGGATCTCATTCGCCTTGGTGGTCGCCGGATCGTACAGATCAAAATACTCCTGCGGAACGTAGAACGGCAGATGCGGTTTTGACAGCCCGACGGCGAGAAAGAACGGTTTCTCATGCTCCTTCTGCAGCAGCTCCGCCGCCCACTGTGCGGTCTGGTAATCCCGGGTCTCATCTGTGCTGCCCTTGGTTGCACCCCAGGCGAATTCGCTGCCGCCGCCCTTGGTGTGCTTCGATTTCGGACCGGGCTTCCCGCGGATCAGGTTCTTGTCTCGGGAATAGACCGTGCTGCGATCAACTCCGCGACCGGAACCGCCTCCGATGTAGGTGTCGAAGGCCCATTGGCCGCGGTCTCTTCCTTGGGCGGTTGCATGCGCGTGAAAGATTTTCCCGCGTGAAATCGATTGATAGCCATGTTTGGAAAAGTATTCCGGCAGCGTCGCGTATTTCTGCACCATTTTGCTGTCGAGCATGTTGTTGGCATTGCCGTAGAGCCCCGTGCGGTGCGGCATGAAACCCGACAACAAAGCCGAGCGCGATGGACCGCACACCGGCCCCGCGCAATGCGCCTTGTGGAAGACGACGGAACCTGATTTCGCGAAGCGCTCGATATGCGGCGTCTTCGCCTGCGAGTGGCCGCCGAACACACTCACCCAGTCATTGAGATCGTCCACGGAGATGAACAGGACGTTGGGTCGATCTCTTGCGGTTGAGGAAACCAGGCCGCACAACAATGTGGTGGCGAGCAAAAATCTTGTGATCATGTTTTGTCGAAGTCCAACCGATGGCGAATGAAAGTCAAGGCGCGGAAAAATTGTTGTCCAAAAAAATGCGACACTGACTAAGTTCTATCAAATGCGTGCGTTCATCTCATTTCTCGGGCTCATCATTACAACGGGCTTTCAATTGTCGGCGGCGGACTACGATCTGGTCGTCTACGGCGGGACATCCGCTGGTGTGATAGCGGCGGTGCAGGCGAAGAAGATGGGCAAGACGGCGGTTATTGTCGGGCCGGACAAACATCTCGGCGGGCTTTCCAGCGGCGGGCTGGGTTGGACGGATACCG
>Ga0055584_100000874_pt1 | contig 29058 bp, 26 predicted proteins | sample OSDHelmetaG_FD_58716 | JGI IMG/M metagenome (GOLD analysis project Ga0055584, IMG submission 58716) | Pelagic marine sediment microbial communities from the LTER site Helgoland, North Sea, for post-phytoplankton bloom and carbon turnover... | ecosystem: Environmental > Aquatic > Marine >... | reverse complement strand
AACACTCGACCATATTCTACATGGCGACAGATCATGGTTAGAGCGTCTTCGTGATGATACCTACACGCCAAGAAGCATTAACGACATGACATATCCCGACTGGGCTCAGCTGAAGCATGAGCGCGTTATTACCGATCAAGAGATCTGTCTTTGGGTGGCATCCTTAGATGCGGAACACTTAAACTCGCTCTTCACATATACAAGCAACGTCGACTCCAAACAACGCTCTGTTCCATACTGGTTACTCGTGCATCATCTGTTTAACCACCAAACCCACCACCGCGGCCAAGTCACAACCTTGCTCAGCCAGCTAGGTGTTGATTTTGGCACAACAGATATTCCCTTTATGCCGATGGCGCAGCTATAGAGCTCCAAGCAGCGTCGATATGAAGATGTGTAACAACCAAAAATATAGCGACAACAAGTCCACTTCTATGCACACCAGCGGCGCAAACAATTGGAACAAGCTGCTGCAGGTAGCGGGGAAGTCTGTATCCAGGCCCAGCTAGCGCTAGCTGGGAGTCTTATACCTTAACTACCGAACGTAATGCCCTTAATGACGCCTGCCGCTTATTTTTAGTTAGCGACCAAGCTTAAGCACGCAGCGCCTCGCGGCTGCGTGAACATTCGTTATTTGTGCTTAACTTCAACCTCTTAGAGTGAGGACAACACTAGTGGCAGTTTCTGTATACTAATTCGAGGCGCGCCAGCTCGACCATGCGGGGAAGCTATGAGCATACACGACAGAGATTTTGTGCCTGGCGCGTTCGCGTCGCCACCATGCTCCTTGCACGAACTAGACCCCAGCTATTCTGGCCTAGAGATCATCGACCAACAGACCCGAACAGATGTCACGCGTTGGCGCAAGGCAGAGCGATCCAGATTGCTCAAGTCCCGACTTGCGCGTCCGGCGCACTGGCGGGCAACTGCATCTAATGCGATTGGCACGGCACTATGGTCACAATTGGACTTAAAGCCTGGGTGCGTCATCAGCATGTATTGGCCAATTGCTGGAGAACCTGACCTGAGGCCCTGGGCCGGCGCACTTCGAGCCAGCGGTGCGCATCTGGTGCTGCCCGTGGTCACGCACATGAATCAAGCAATGGCATTCCGTCAGTGGTTAGCGGATGCACCGATGAAGCCCGGCATCTGGAACATCCCAATACCGTCTACGGGTGAATGGCTAGTGCCAGATATTGTGCTAGCACCGGTAGTCGGCTTTGATTCCAGTTGTTTTCGACTCGGCAACGGCGGCGGCTACTTCGACCGTACCTTGGTCGAACTCACGCATCGCCCTCAGATAATAGGGATTGGGTTTGAGCTTGCTGCGATCGATACCATTTTCCCGTTTGAACATGATGTGCCAATGCATGCTGTGGTGACCGAACAGGCCGTGCATACAACGGCGTCCGATTCAGCATGACAAGTGACCCACCAGAATCTGATAGCGCGATAGCTTCTGCATTCGCGAACGTTGCGCGCGACGAAGAGGGTTACTTACTTAAGCCGGAGGATTGGAACGCGCAGATAGCCGAGCTCTGTGCGCGCATATGTAACATTGAACTTAGTGATACCCATTGGTCCCTAGTGTACTTTATTCGCCACTACTTCGAGACCAATCAGCGCGTACCGCAAACCCGGCACGTGCTCAAAATTATCGCTGCTGAGGCTGCACACCACGGCATCAGCTCACGACGTTACCTGCACGTACTGTTTCCTTATGGTTCCGGTCAGCAAGCCTGTAAGATCGCTGGAATGCGTAAACCACTCAAGCTAATGCTCGATGTCTAGAAGTTTTCGTTCATCAGATACAAGGGAAGTTGTCATGGCACATAGCGAAGTCCAGGTGCGCAAGGACCAAAGAAACAGTTCACAATATCCATCTGCAGTGGTCTAGAGCCAGAACTAAGATTGTGACAGCTGCACTGAATCAACAATTCCGCATCGCGGACCGTGTGCGTTTTGTCCAAGGCCGCGGCGCGCTAACGCAAGTACAGTTGCAGTACGCCAACGCGACTGCGTCACTGTATTTGCAAGGCGCACATATAGATTCATACAAACCTAATAGCGCAGCTGATTTGCTGTGGTTAAGCCAATCATCAAAATTCGAACAAGGCCAGCCGATACGTGGTGGCATTCCAATTTGCTGGCCTTGGTTTGGCGCGCCCGCGCAATCTACACAAGGCCCGCAACACGGATTTGCCCGAATTTCCGAGTTCGATGTGGTCGCAACCAATGCGGATGCAAACTGCACTCAAATTATCTTACAGATGCGCCCCGCCGAGCCATTTCCTGAGTGGCAAGGAAAGGTTCGACTCGAAGTCGAGGTGCGCCTTTCCGGTCAACTGTGGATAGAACTTCGCACGAAAAACATTGGCACTGACGCACGTGAAGTCGGCGCGGCCTTGCATACCTATTTTTCGGTTTCGAATGTTCTTGATGCCAGCATCTCCGAGCTCACGGGCTTGGATTACAAAGACAAAGTTCAGAATTTTTCCCAGCATAGGCAAACACAAGATCTAGTCGTTGACTCTGAGGTCGATCGTATCTACTTAGAGCCACCTACAACTGTGCATCTATTAGATCCTCTTGCGGCACGCTCAATTGCGATTCAAGCCTGGGGTAACACTGACCTAGTTGTCTGGAATCCGGGCAAGCATAAGGCTGCAGAGATGCCTGACTTTGATGACGATGGCTACAATTCGATGCTGTGCATTGAGCCCGCAAATGCATTGGATAATACTATTTTTCTTGAGCCTGGGCAGGTTCATTCGCTCGGCAAAACCATAGCGTTAATGGAGCCGTGTTAACGCTGCGCTTGCTGTTTTTATCGCCAACATTCTAGCCAATTAGAGGACCTGTAAATGACTGCAGCTGAAAACCAAGCTGGCGCGGGAAAAAGCGCGGCGAGCGAAGAGCTAACCATGGGTTCAATCGAGGGCAAGCTAACCCTGGCATTGGTACGCGGGAGCGATTACGCGCACGCCGGGGAAGAAGAGGCGATAGATCTGGTGCTTGAGCCGCTGACAAAGTCTCCCGAAACATTGCTACTCGATGTTGGCTGTGGCATCGGCGGCACAGCTCACTACGTTGAGGACCACGGCTGGGGCAAAGTGACCGGGGTTGATCTTGATCCAGCAAACATCACCGCTGCTAAGCAGCGTCATCCCGGGATTGAGTTTATTTGCAGTGATGCAGTGTTGCTGGAAGAAAGGCTGTCCACTCGCTTCGATGTGCTCTATTCGTTTAACGCCTTCTTTCTGTTTACCGACAAGCCAGCCGCGCTTAAAGCCATGCGCGCGGTTGCACGGCCAGGGGCGGCGCTTGCGATTTTCGATTATGTCGATTTGGGTGGCTACGATGAATGGCATCAACAACGTAAAACGCCTGGAATGCGCCACGCATTAGAGCTTGATGCAATGGAAGAAATGTTGCGCGACGGCGGCTGGAGACTAGACCGCATTGTTACGTTACATGCAGATTATCTACGTTGGTACGAGTCCTTAGTGACCAGCATTGAATCCATGCGCGAAGCAATCATTGCTCAATCGAACGAAAGCTTCTATGAATTCGTACATACGCGTTACGCCGAGACCCTAGAAGACGCACGTGCCGGACGACTTGGGGGCGCGACTATCTACGCGAGCGCAAGTTAGTAAGCCAGAGTTCCGTGCTTGAATCTGGTCGGGCGACAAAACTGTGGCTGCAGGTGCAAAGACGCAGGGAACTTGCAAACAAAGTACTCCGGCATGGCGCCGGTGTTTCAGTTTTGGGGACAGGTCATCAGGAAAGTTCACCTATCCAACCTTCTTGCCCTTGCGGTAGGTTCCTGAGCCCTCATCACGAACGGTGTCCCCCCTCTTATCTGGACTCATTCTTTTCGTTCCGTCCTTTTCAAAGAACACCCACGCTCCTTCTCGCTCACCGTCCTTGTAGCTACCTTTAGATCCCAATTGTCCGTTGTCGCCATAGAGCGCCCAAGGACCGTCTCTCTGTCCGTCCTTGTAGCCGCCTTTCGACCCTAACTGTCCCTTGTCGTCATACATCACCCAAGGACCGTCTTTCTTCCCGCCCTTGTAGATCCCGTTGGAGCCCAACTGTCCGCTGTCGTCATACGCCGCCCACGGACCATCTCTGTGCCCGCCGCTAAAGCTAGCGTTCTTCGCCAATTGACCGTTCTGGTGATACCAAACCCATGAACCTTCTCTATGCCCGTCTTGGTAAATACCCTGCCACTGCAACTGCTTGTTATCGTCATATGAGATCCACGGGCCGTCTCTACGTCCATCCTTGAGTGTCCCTTTGCGCTGCAATTGCCCGTTGTCGTGATACCAGAGCCAAGGACCGTCTTGTTTTCCTTGCTTGAACACCCCTTTCTGCTGAATCTGTCCATTGTCGTAATATTCGACCCAAGGCCCTTGTTTATATCCGTTTCGATAGCTTCCTTGCCACTGCAACTGTCCGTTGGCGTAATACGAGAGCCACTGTCCAACTTGCTTTCCGTTTCTGAAGGCCCCCTTTTTCGTACCCGCGACTTCTCCGCTGAAAGGCTCCGCTGTGACGTCCTTAATAAAGGAGAAAAGTACAATTCTCTGGACCGAATCCAACCAGCGCGTCTGGTAAAAACGACCGTCACGTTTCACCAGGTCGTCAAACTCTACCCCAAACGCAATTGAGGGACTCAGCACGGCACACAGGAGTAAAGATGGAATGAGGTTTTTCACTTAACGACTCACATAGAGACATTCGTGTTGAGGTACAGTGTGTGCAGGACTGGTGGTAGGGTCAAATGACTAAGCAGTTGGCGCTAAACCTTGGCCGGCGCCAGTGCGCCCGTATGCGCCCTTATGAGCATTAATGCAGCGACGAGAGTTAGTTTCAGTTCGCAGAGAATGGTGAGTGAGTTTGCGTATTCGGTGGCGGTGCATTGGGCGGGCGAATGCCTTCTCGCCTGCTCCAGCCCGATGCTTCGTCATACTCAATAAAGCGAGGCTCGAGTTCGCGCAAACCTTCAACCTTAAGCCACAGCCGTAATAGGTGACGGCGGCGCTCCGGGTCTATATGGTCTTCGTAGCTGGTACGCGAGTGCAGCACCATGTAGTTGTTTACGAACTGCATATCTCCAGGTTTGAAGCGCATATTCATGATTAGTTCAGGGCGCTCGGTAAGCTCATCAATGTACTTAAGCACACGCATTTCTTCTGCACTAAGCTTGCGCCCCAGCTTGGCCATACCCGTCTCGATGGACTTACGCACATAACGCATGCTCACCTGTCCGTTGACTTGCGCAAAGACCGGCACTGGCGCACTTACCGGCTGCTGGTAATACGCTTCCTCGCCGCGCCGGTCGTAGACAAAGCCGCGCTCGAGAATTGGCATGAATTCCGGGTGTTCTGCAAGCACTGCGTTGTAAATGCTAAGCCCACTAACAAGCGCTGAATCGCCACCCTTGGGCGCTTGATGTAAACACAGGAGCCCAACTACATCCGAGGGGTCACAATGAAACGCGAGTTCATGGCTTGTTTGGTAGCCGCGAACGTTAAGAGCGTCGTAGTCGAGTGCCTTGCTACGTACATGACCGAGCCGGTCGCCGTCGGCGTTTTGAGACACGCCGACACCAAGATGCAGACCTAGGCCCCAGAACAACATTTCAAGCTCTGCGTCCGTATAGCGCTCACGCGGCAGTCCGCGTATTGAACCTACGCCGCGTACGCCAACATCGTAGCGAATAAACTCACGCATGAACGCAATTAAACTCGGGCAATCAAGGTCCTCTGCGCACAGCGTTTCCAGCGTCAAGCGTCGGCGGCGAAAACCTAAAATAGCGCGTTCGATTTCCTCTAATAAGGTTTCGTCTAAGCGGTGTATCCAACTCTCATCTGCGCTCAGCGACGCACGCGTCCACGCGCCTGGTCCAGAAGCTGTTTTTGGCCAATTAGAAGTGTTGCTCATCTGCGTTGCACTCAACTGTCTGCCACACGGTCGCCTGGTGTTACCAGCACATCTTCGATTGTACCCGAGTAGGCGAATGCTCCGCGCCGCTCGTAAAGCTCCCAAAGCACTGGCCCACGCCGGTCAATGCCGACATCGAGTCCTTCAAATACACCAAAGGAAAGTGTTGGGGACAAGTCTGTCCAAGCTATGACTTCGCCACCATCAACTAGAATGCGCCCGCGCCCGCGGCGTTCACCCAAGGCCACGTATTCAAGCGTGACGGCGCGTGCGCCAGCTTGCAGGACAAACGCAGGCAGTGACGTTTGTTCGCCAAAGCCGTTGTAATGGAAATACGTTTGGCCCGCTTCAACATAGAGCACCATGCCGCCAATCGGATCGCCAAGCGCCCACAACACACCTTGATCATCCGCGGTATGGTTAAGGCGTACGGTGATGTCGAATGATCGATTATCTATCAGCGGCAAGATGTCTTCGCGATGCGACGTTTGCGTGCCAGCGTAGAATGTTCGAGCTGTATCGGCTGCCGCACGCAACTCAGGCGAAGAGTCAGCAAACTTTTGAAAACGGTCACGATTATCTAGCGGATAAACAAGGTTATCCCAAGCCGCGATGTCGAAGGCCTCAACAAGCTCATCAAGCTTTTGCGGATATTGTGCGCGTAGATCTGTGCTCTCAGAAAAATCCTCATCCAAGTTATGCAAAGTCCAATTATCCATCGCAATCTCCTCGCCACGCTTTTGTATCGACCGCGCAAGCCAACCGTCACGATAATAGGCGCGGTTTGACCAGCATTCATAATACTGTTCACGCCGCGGCGATGGTGCGTTTTTGTCATGCAAAACTGCAGCGAAGCTCATACCGTCCATCGGCTTTGCCGGAGCACCGTTCACCTGCTCCATAGCCGCAACCCCAGCCAAATCGAGTAGGGTCGGCATCACATCCGTTACATGCACAAATTGGTCGCGCAAGGCACCCGGTTCACCTAGCGCACCCGGCCACGACAACAGGAACGACACACGCCGCCCACCGCCGCCAGTGTATGTTTTGAAGGATGGGAACGGCGTGTTGCACACCTCACCCCAAGCGGTCGGATACAAAGACACACTTTGTGGTCCGCCCAATTCATCGACACTGTCGCGCTCGCTCTCAATAGGACTCGGTGGCAAGCCCATGTAGCGCCGGTTGTTGTTGATCATGCCGGTTTCGCCACCAGCGTCGGTGCCGCCGTTATCGGAGCTAAACACGATTATGGTGTTATCCAATTCGCCTAGTTGGCGTAGCGTCGCGACTAGTTTGCCGACATTTTGGTCAACACAGTCGAGCATCGCCGCGTAGGTTTCCATATGCCGCGTGTATAATTCTCGATCACGCGGGTCGGTGTCATCCCAGTTCGGCACCCGTGGATCGGATGTAGGCAAGACGGTATTCGCCGGTATGATGCCAAGCTCGCGCTGACGCTCGAATCGGCGTTGCCGCAAAACTGTCCAGCCTTCGTCGTAGCGCCCTTTGTACTTAGCTAAATCGGCCGGTTTCGATTGTAGCGGCGCGTGCACGGCATTGTGCGCAATATAGGCCAGAAAGGGTTTTGTCGGCGATGAGTTGCGCAGCTCCTTGATGCCTTCTATCGCACGATCGGTCCAATCATCAGTCGAGTAGTAATCACGCGGATATTCATCGATCGGCAGAAGGTTATTGTTTAACTGCAGTCGCGACGGAAAGAAGAAATGTGTTTCGCCATCCAGAAAACCATAGAAGGTGTCGAAACCACGTTGCGACGGCCAATTGTGTTTGGAGCCAGCGGCAACCGTATCCGGCGTTGGCGTGTTGTGCCACTTTCCAGTCATGATGGTTTCGTAGCCACTTGCACGCAGTGTTTCAGCGAGAGTGGCTTGGTCAAGCGGGATCTCTCCCGAGTAGCCTGGGTAACCAGCGTTATTATTTGCGAGCCAACCCGTGCCAACAGCATGTGAATTGCGCCCGGTCAAAAAAGCCGCCCGCGCTGGTGAACAAATCGGATGGGTGGTGTAGTGAGTGAACTGTAAGCCGCGTGCGGCTAGCGCATCGAGATGGGGTGTTTCGATCTCCGAGCCGTAACAACCGGGATCTGACCAGCCCATATCATCCATATAGATGATGACGATGTTAGGTGCGCCTTCGTGTGCGCTTTTCCTAGGCGACCAGTGAGGCGTCGACGCTTCGCGGGTACGCCCAATCTTGCCTGCAAACTCGCTCATATTTTGTCCTTGAACATGCTGGGCCGGGCTTACATGGGTCCAATCCGGCGGCTATATTGGTCAGTCGCCATCATGGTTGCGTCGAAGCTCGCTTTCATAAGACGTAACTTCAAATCTGTTGCGTGTGGGTCATGCCACAGATCTTCAAATTCGCCAGGGTCGTTTTGCAAGTCGTACAGCTCGCCCAGATCGGCGTGATTATGATAAGCAATAAACTTGTAACGGCCATCGAAGTACATTGTTCCGTGGGACGCGTCATCCATCCAGATCGCATCGAGGTATTCGCTGCGCACGAATTCGCGATGGAAACTTGCATCAGACTCACCGCGCAAAATCGGCAGTAGCGAACGTCCCTGGGTAGTTTCAGGAATTTCCACACCAGCGGCCTCTAACAAAGTTGGCGCTTGGTCCTGGAGTTCGACCAAGGCATCCGCGACCAGACCGCTGCGGAACATGCCAGGCCAGCTCACGATCAGTGGAACATGCACCAGCCCTTCGTAAAATCGGCAGCCTTTTTCGATCAAGCCATGGTCGCCTAGAGTTTCGCCATGGTCAGTGGTGTAAATGACAATCGTGTTTTCGCGCTGGCCGCTCTGCTCGAGGCAATCCAGGATACGCGCGAGCTGATCGTCGACCAGCTTGATCATGGCGTAATACCAAGCCTTCAAGGTCCACGCATCGCGAGGTCCTTGACCGCGATCACCGGGTCTATAGCCAGGCTCTTGGACTACTGGCAGCACCGGGTCATGAATATCTAATTCGCGCGGGTTACGCGCACGCGACTGAAAATCCAAGGCCGCCAAGCGCGCTTGGGTTTCGAGATCGCTGTCGCGAAATAACGGATCGGGCATAGCCGCTGGGTCGAACATTTCGCGGTATTCACGCGGTGGGTTAAACGGCGGGTGCGGATCATAAATATTGACGGACAACATCCACGGACCGTCGCGCGGTTCGCTAATAAATTCGATCGCTCTATCAGATGCCCATGTGGTCTGGTGCAATGGTGCTGGCACGCCGTCGAATGATTTTGTCAGCTCTGCTAGCGACTCACCTTTGGCACGCACCCAATCGGCATAGTCATGACCTTGCGGCCAGTTGTCGCGCGGTGCATGTGACCATTTCCAGAAACGGTAACCATCGTCAGCACGAGTCTCAACGCGCCGGTACGCGCTAGTCAAATGTAGTTTTCCAACCAAGCCACAATCGTAGCCGGCGTCAGCAAGCAAACGGCTAACAAGGCGTGGTTGAGCAGGAAAATTCTCGTTGCCATTACGGTTCACATGCACGCGACTAGGATAGTGCCCGGTGAGAAAACTCGCACGACTCGGTGTACAAATAGTCGATTGCGCGTAAGCGCGCTTAAATGCAACGCCTGAATGCACCAATGAATCAATAGTGGGCGTATCGACCGCCGGATAACCCAATGCACCAATCGTGTCGAAGCGTTGCTGGTCAGCGCAGTACCATAGAATATTCGGTCTATCTTTGCTCATGACGCTCTGACTCCATCTTCAAATGATGCAATTACTCGGATCATGCGTAACATCGCCCAGCGCATCGCAGCAGATGCCTTCACTGTTTCGGGTCGGTAGCTGGGATCTAGCGATGCACTTTGTAGTGACGCCACAGCGGCCATACGAGCATGAGCACAGCAACCGCCATGAACACTGCGGACACCGGTCGCTCAACAAGCGGTGCATAAGAGCCGGCGGATAACATTAGGCCTGAACGCAGACTCTCTTCGGCGATCGGCGCCAATACTAAGCCAATCACGAATGGACCTAGCGGCACCTTCGCACGTTCGAGAAAAAAGCCTGCAACGCCGAAAAATAGCATGACCCAAACGTCAAACATGCGATTGCTCAGCGCGTATGATCCGACCACGCAAAACACCACAATTGTCGGCATCAAGAATGCCCGCGGCACATTGCGTAGCTTCGCTAGATGGCCAACCGCACCAAGCATCACCGCAAACATGACAAAGTTGGCGATCAGCGCGGTTGCGATCACCGCATAAACCACGTCGGGGTTGTTCACAAACAACAAAGGGCCGGGCTGAATGCTATGCACCAGCAGCGCTCCAAGTAAGATTGCATCGATAACGCTGCCCGGGATCCCCATCGCGATCAACGGTACTAGGGCACCACCAACGGTTGCGTTGTTGGCCGCTTCGGAGGCGATAATGCCTTCTTCTGAGCCAGTGCCGAATTTTTCTGGCGCTTTTGATAAAGTTTTAGCGCCGGTATACGCAACGATCGAGCCGATGTTTGCACCCACACCCGGCAAGATCCCAATCCAAGTGCCAATGAGTGATGAACGAACCAGGTTCACTGCATGGCGCAACCAGTCAGCCGGCGATAAGAAAATTCCTTTGCGGTCCATTTCCACCGCTTCCACGCGCTCCTCGATCTTGACCACATCTGAGATCACTTGACCGATCGCAAAAACACCAATGAGCACCGGCAACAAATTCATGCCCGCATCCATCTCGTGGAATCCGAAGGTCAGGCGAAGGTCGCCAGCAGACGGGTCAACGCCAGGCATAGCAACGAGCATGCCGAGCAGCCCCGACAGCAAGCCCTTAATCATTGAGCCCTCGGTCACCGAGGCGATTAACACCAGGGCCATTAGCACCAAGCTAAAATATTCGAATGGCCCAAAGCGCACCGCGAAGTCCGACAGCGGCTCTGACAAAGTCGCAAGGAATACCCACGAGATTAGCCCGCCGACAAACGATGCCGTTATGCCCAATCCGAGCGCCCGGCCAGGCTTACCTGCGCGCGCCATTGGATAGCCATCGAAGGTCGTCATCACCGCAGCCGGAGTGCCAGGCATTCGCAATAGCGTTGCGGTAATTAGGCCACCGCTAATGGCGCCAACGTACATAGCAACCAATAGAGTGATGCCATCGACCGGCGCCATATAAAAGGTAAATGGCAAAGTCAGAGCAATAAGCATCGCGCCTGTTAGTCCGGGAATAGCACCAACTGTGATCCCAAGTACTGTGCCGAGGCAGATTAAGAAAAACGGATACGGCGTAAACGAATGAATAAAGCCGCCAGCGAGTTCGGTCACTGTGAGTTGCTCCTAATACCCGAATGGCTGCTGTACTGTCGAGTTAATTTCGCAGTCATTTGTTATGGCAAGTCGATGACGAATATTTGTGTGAACGCGTACTCAAGCCCAACACCGAGCACTAAGGCCAACACAACTATTGTTGGCATTACACGTCGTTCAAATTTTGTCAGCATACCAACGGTAGCCAAAGTGAACACCGTTGTGGCGACGGAGAACCGCACCCAGTCCATCGCCATCACGCCGACATAGATCACCGCCAAGCACACTAAGGCAACCGCTAGCCACGGCCTTAGCGGGTATGGCAGCTCATCGTCAACACGACTCGATGCAGGCAACTTGGCTTGCGCGCGCGAGCGCGAGATTGCCCGTGCGATAATCCATAACGACAAGACAATGATGCCGGCTGATACGTATTGCGGAATGGATGCAGAGCCTAAGGGTTCAAAAGAACCTTCAGGAAGTTCCAAAGTGCCGTAAATGACTGTCAGCGCAACCACAATAAGTACAACACCCAATCCAATATCAGTGCTGGCAGGTGATTCTTCTTGCATCTGGTGATCTCTCAGAAATATTTACGGCTGCTGGGATCCCAGCAGCCGTAACACAGGTCTTTTCTACTTCTTTTTGGCTCTTTTGGCCACCGGCGCAATCATCGCGTAATCAGCGTCAAGCTTCTTTGCCAGTTCGTCAGGGCCAAGGAAGGTTGGCGCATTCATGCGGTCCTTCATGACTTTCTTGACGTAGTCTGTTTCGATCGCTTTCTTAAGAACGCCCGCCATGTGATCGATATGTGATCTTGGTGTTCCTTTAGGAGCAAACCACCAATTCTGCAAACAAAAGTTCACGTCGTAGCCAAGTTCTTTTGCGGTCGGCAGATCTGGCGCATCGGGGTGGCGTTCGGAAGTCAAATAAGCAAGAGCTTTCACGCCGCCAGCACGAAAGTTAGACCATTCTGCCAAGGTGATGTGGCTGACGTTGGTGTGTCTGCCTTTCAAGGCTTTGAAGTTCGCGGCACCGCCGCCAATCTGCACAAAGCGAAACTTCGAGCCAGGGCTGGCGCCTTCCATCATCAAGCCGGCCATGTGGTTGACAGCACCTAAATTGGCGCCATGGATGATCGAATCCGGCTTGGCTTTCGCATCTGCTAACAGCTCCGGTAAGGTACCCCACTTGGCATCATCCATCACTACAGTAACTAAACAGCTGTCAGCGGTCGCAGCTATTGGCTCAAAATCTTTGTAGCCAAAATCAATCAAGCCGGAGCCCTGACCTGACAGCAAAGCGATATGCATCAGCAACAAAGTATGCCCGTCTGGCTTGGCATCCTTTGCACGCCGCGCACCAATTGACCCGCCCGCACCTTTGACATTGACAATAACTAAGGGTTTGCTGAGGAGCTTTTCGTCTTGTATCGCCTTTTGAAACATGCGGGCAAGACCATCGGTGTTACCACCGGCACCAAATGGCACAATAATCTTGATTGGTTTATCAGGATATGCAGCTACCGTTGGCGCCTGCACTGTGATGGCGGCCGCAAATAGGCCGACGAAAATAGAACGCATTACCTTCATAAAGTTACCCTCTTTTTCACTTTACTTTTCTTAAGTTGAATAAAAATTCTAAGCACCGCTCAGCATCGTTTAAATTATGCTAAGCGTAGGCAAATTTCGCTTCACTGTCGAAACATCTATTTGTCATCTTGCCATCGTCAGCATTCGCTACAACGATGATTCCAGTTAATCGGACCTTCTTGTCTCACTGGCGCCAAGCGCGTGTCATTCTCCTCAATACTTCAGTACTTACTATCTCGCGCAAACACTTACACTTTCATATTCAAGCTCGCGTCAGACTTTTCAACATCTAGTCGTCGAGCTAATTCCCGATGGGTGTTGGTAACCATTTTCTGAGCAACATCCTCGGCAGCGATCGCATCGCCACTCGCAAACGCGCGCAGCATCGAACGCCATGAAGCGATGGACGCGCGCCGTCGCACCGGCGTGAGCAATCCAAGTTGAGTATAACGAGCGATCTGACGGACCAATTGTAAGAGCATTGCGCGTAAACGCTGATTCCCACACTGACTCATTAGCACGACAGCCATTTGAGCAGAAACTTCCGCATGCTTGGGAGCTTGCTCTGGCCCCAGCGCGTTCATCTGTTTGAGAAGGTCATTTAAGATCTGCAAATCCTGCGGCGTCACACGCGCGGCGAATAGACGTGCGGATAAACCAAACAAGGTGGCCCGAATTACGAAAATTTCATCAACTTCAGCAACAGTAAGCTGGGTCACGCGCGCACCGCGGCGCGGCAAAATCTGCACCACGCCTTCTTTCTCAAGAATTCGTAGTGCTTCTCGGATCGGCCCCCGGCTAACCTGGTAGGTTTGCGCGAGGTGCTGCTCCGGGATCGCATCACCGGGCTTGAGTCGCTGTTGTAGTATGTCTTCAGCTACCTGGTTCGCTATTTGCTCACCTAAGGAAAGAGGTTGTTCAGGCGCAGAGCTTGGCATGCTAATAGTCGGATTTATCAGGCACTTTGGCTGGCGCGCGCATGCGCCGATGAAGCCGCGAAGAATGGTTCATCGCCAATGACGGTTGTGCGCCGCATTAAGCGCCTATAATTTTGTGCGAAGTCGGTAGCTCGATGCATGGTTGCGCGGTTGTCCCACATCACCAAATCATTCGGCTGCCAGCGGTGTCGGTAGACAAACTGCTCTTGCGTGACAAAATCGCACACCTCAAGTATGAGAGCTCGACCCTCAGCCTCGGGTAATTCTTCTATCCGCGCAGTCAATCCTTCGGAGATATAGACGGTTGTCGCGCCGGTAACAGGATGGGTGCGCAGCGCAGGATGAGACACCGCAGGCGTGAGAGCTTTTTCTGTATCCGTCAGCGGCGTACGGTGACTAAGATAGGTACGGTAATGCCAAGCGTAGTCATGCACGCCGTGTAGACCAGCTAAACGCTCAACCAGCGCTGCTGGCAATGCATCGTAGGCTGCGCGTGTGCTGGAAAATTCGGTATCGGCGCCCTGCGGCGGACATTCGACACCGTACAAAAAAGAGCCGAGGCTTGGCTTAGACATAAACGACAGATCGGAATGCCAGATCATGCCTGCTCTGTCTGCACCTATCTTTTCTCCGCGCTCATTTTCGACATTGGAGAGTATGGTCACCTGCGGATAATCCGCTAGGCCAAAACGACTGACGACGTGACCAGCCAAATTCCCGAATCGTGATGAGAAATCAACATGCATCGCTGGTGGGAGCACCTGAGCGCGAAACACCAACACACCGTGACTCAACCAAGCGGTGAGGATATCGCTATATTTGCCTTCGCTAACGGGGCTCGAGAGGTCGACGCCCTCGACTGATGCACCCAGATGTTCGGACAACTTTTGAACGCGCAGTCCGCTGTAGCGAGTCGTATAACTAGCCGGTAGGTCTTCATGCGAAGCGCCGTCATAGAGCAATGAAGACAATAGCAGGCCTCCGCAAATATCTAAGAAATAGCGCCATCAGATTCGAGCGCACGCGTTAACGCTTACACCATGCTAGTCACTATTAAGATTGTCAACAATTCACAATATGGCAATTGCGCATGTTGCTACGATTCGCATTCCGGTCCTGCAGAGCTCAAGGGTCGTCACTACGCAAGCGTATCTGTTTTTATTTCTTCGCAGGGATGCACCAGATATTTGAGAGGTCCTGCACCAGCCACGACACAGAAATTGCCAGCACGGAAGCAATCAAAAAGGTGGTGCCCATCCAGAATCTGCGATCTGCCAGTTCTGCGCTCGGGGCCTGGGCGCTCATATGAACGGAGAACGCCCCGATGATTCCATAGCAAATGCCGGGCATCGTGGCGCCAAGGCGCAGCCAGAGTTTGCTAGTCTGAATTTTCAAATGACTCCGCCGTTAATGCCTAATGTCGAGACGAACTTAGTGCACAAGCGAATGCTTGTGCAACATCGCGACAGCGGCACCGGTCCGCGCGTGCATACAGACTTCTGAGTTGGAGTGTTACCTTACCGGCATCAGAACTTGTTTTGGGAGCGGATCATGGAAATCAGGAACATTGCTAAGGAGCGCCTCGAGGCTGGCGAATTGGCGCTCGGAGTTGGTTTGCGTCAAGCGCGCACTGTCGACGTTGGCAAGATTATGAAGACCTGTGGCTTCGACTGGCTGTTCATCGACATGGAACACAACTCGATGGACCTTGATACCGCAGTGCAAATCAGTGTTGCCGCACAAGACACTGGTATCACCCCGATCGTACGTGTACCCGGCCCACAACACTTTCACGCCACGCGCGTGTTGGATGGCGGTGCACAAGGGATTGTCGTGCCGCACGTGGATACCGCTGAAGTAGCCGCGGAGATGGTGAGCAACTGTAAATACCCGCCATTGGGCCATCGCTCAGTCACCGGGACTTTGCCACAGCTAGATTTTGAATCGCATTCATTCGCCGTTTCAACACCGGTAATAAACGCCGCCACCTTGCTGATCGTAATGCTAGAGACGCCGTTGGCAATTGCCAACGCTGATGCCATCGCCGCAGTTCCGGGCATTGACATACTGTTAGTAGGCTGCAGTGATTTGGGCATGGAAATGGGCTTGCCTGGCCAGCCGGAGCACCCGGAAATGGAGCGCGCACTCACTACGGTGGTCGCGGCATGCAATAAACATGGCAAGTATGCGGGGCTCGGTGGCGTCTATGCGCCAGCATTGCTACAGCGCTATGTAAGCCTTGGCATGCGCTTTATCCTGAGCGGCAATGACGTGTCATTGATGATGGCAGCGGCCAAAGAGCGCACTCAGTTTATGCGCAAACTGAAGGTGGACTAAGCGCAGCACATCGGCAACTCCGCGGCAGCGCTCAATCAGATAAGCGCTGCTTAGGTGCGGTGCCTTCCAAATAGGTCGCGTCACTAAAGGGGTCGGGACCGGCGAAGGCCCACAACAATTTCGCGACACCAGTCCCAGCATTACCCCACGAATGTGGGGTATGCGGCGGGATAACAACGGTGTGGTCGGCACTAACGGTATAACGCTGGTCGCCAACTTGCGCCCAGATTGTGCCTTCTAGAACCAGCATCGTCTCTTCTACGGTATGAACGTGTAGCGGCGCTTGCGCACCAGGGTCAACGTTGTTTACCAATAAACTGACGCCAGTAGATCCTAAGTCCTTGTGCGCGAGGAATTGGCCACGAATGCCGGGGCGCATTTCAAGTTCAGGACAATCCGCGTGGTTGATTATTGGCATCGGCTTCCTCGTTTAACATGAGCGGGTTCGCTCGTTAGCTTTAGATTGACGCGCCACCTCGTCTACTGCGCCTGCACGCCCGCTGAGACTTAAAGCGTCGGCGAGTAATTCCGCATGCTGCTCTAGATCGAAAACTGGATGCAATAGAATCAGATCTGCGCCAGCCTCAGCAACCTTGCCGATCGCGTCTATGACCGCGTCTTTCGAGCCCCACACGCAAACGCGACTCGCCATCTCGGCGTTGCCGTAATAGTGATGAAACCATTCGCGTAAACGTCGCTCGGCACGTGCCGCATCAGCGTCGACGGCTAGGTAGATACGTTTGGCGATGCGAAACGGATTGCTGTGCTGATAAAACGCGGCTACTTGGTCTCGCATGAGCGCGCTTTGCGTAACAAATTCGTCGATAGTGCTTGAGCCTGCTCCCATCCATCCATGCGCATTTTGAGCGGCGCGGCGAAGCGCATTTGGATGTTTACCACCGAACCAGATTCGTGGGCCCGGGCGCTGTAGTGGTTTGGGTTGCATTGGTGCGCTTTGGAGCGGCCATGGACCTTCGGCATGGGTGGCCGTACCTTCTTCCCACAGAGCCTTCATCACCGCAAGGCCTGAGCGAAAACGCGCTAAGCGCTGGCCACGTATGTCGGGTTCAATGCCGAATGCCCGCTCGTGCGGATGCGGATTGCCCATGCCAAGCCCCAGCTCTAGGCGGCCGCGCGAAAGTTGGTCAAGGGTTGCCAGCGACTTCGCCAGCGCGATCGGCGCTCGGTGTGGCAAGACAATAACTGACACGCCCAAACGAATCTGTCGCGTGCACGCAGCAACGAAACAAAGCGCAGCAATGGGCTCCATGGTGCTAGCTTGGCCAATTACCTGATCCTGTGTCCACAAGCCGCCGAACCCGAGTTGTTCAGCATTGGCTGCGAACGCCGACATCGCGTCAGGATCTGGACGCCCATCGATAAATACCTGCGGCAGCGCGATGTCGAACTGAAGCTCACCGAATGTGCTCATGATGAAAAATCTCCCAACGCTGTGCTGCAAAGACCCAGGGCGTCAACAAAAGCCAATTGTTACCAAGTTTCTCCGAATGGACGCAATTCGACCAGAAATGACCACGCTGAACGCGGCTGATGGGCAATGTGGAAGATCTCAGAGGCGAGATCTGCGGGCTTAGCGAAAAAGTCATCGTCTCGGTCGCTCCGGCTACGACGCGCAAACGGCATATCAATTGCCGCGTCAATAACAACATAAGCAACGTGCACGCCTTTCGGGCCAAGGTCGCGTGCCAAAGATTCAGCCAAAATCCGTTGCGCCGCCTTGGTCGGAGCCCAGCCCACATAGTCCGCCTTACCACGCAACGCAGCAGTGTTGCCGGTAACCACAATTGCGCCTTCCCCAGCTTGCGCCATCAGCGCGCCAAAGACCTGTGCGGTAACCAGCAGCCCAGTCGTATTGACGCGGAAATTGCGCTCAAACTTCTCGACAGGGATGTCTTCATAACGCCCGAAGGTCGCCTGGGTGGCATTGTGAATAACGACTTTTGGGACACCGCGCTCGGCCACAATGCGCTCGAGCGCGGCGCGATACCCTTGCGTGTCCGAGAGGTCAGCTTGATACGGAACCGTGTGGGGGATCTCGGCCGCGAATTGCGCTAAACGTTCTTCGCTACGCGAGATAATAGACACACTATAGCCAGCATCTACGAAATGCCGCGTGCACGCGGCACCTGTTCCTGGCCCAATTCCTATCACTACACAGTGCGGTCGATCGCTAGCCATCATGGCTCCCTATTTAGTTTCTACAAAACGATACAAAACGGTGGTGCGACTTAGTCTGGGCACGCGTGCACATTACTAAGCTCACTGTCTGCAACCCGCAGCGCGCGATACTTATTGCTAAACCGCATCATCACTACAAAGAACGCGGCTAGGCCCGACGCGGAATTTTATAAGCAACGGATTCCCTGTCCCAGGTGCGGCTTGTGATGCCAGCTTGGCGCAGAGCTTCCTTTTGGATCTTACCGGTCGCGGTTTTTGACAGCGCAGCTACCGCCTCGATGTAGCGTGGTACCGCGAAACGAGGAATTCTTTCCGCGCAATAATCCAACAACCCGATGTTGTCGATATCCGCGCCGCCAGCGGTGACGATATAAGCTTTAACCTCATCCTCACCACCCGCACCTTCAACGCGGATGCCGACCACAGCACTTTCAGTCACCTGCTGATGATCGTTTAAAACTTGCTCGATCTCGAACGAAGAAATATTTTCTCCACGCCGGCGAATACGATCCTTGATTCGATCAGCATAGAAGAGTCGTCCCTGGCGGTCGAAATAGCCGGCATCGCCAGTGTGGAACCACAAATTGCGCCACGCCTCCACAGTCCGCTCCGGCATACGGTAATAGCCTTGATTAAAGCAGAACGCCACCTTCGGGCGCACCACAACTTCGCCAATTTGACCAAGCGCTATCTCCACATCAGTTGCCGCGTCGACAACTCGAACCTCGAAAAAATCATCTAGCACATGACCCGCCATACCTGGCAAAAGCGGATCATCGTCAAAGGTATAACAAGGGATGTTGATCTCAGTCATACCGTAGGCTTGTTTGAATTTAAAGCCGAAGCGCTGCTCCATCGCCTCGCCCCATTCAGCTGCAATGGGTACGGCAACCACGGTACGCAATTTGTGATCGCGGTCGTGTGAGCTTGGCGGTGTTCTAAAAATAAATTCGGGCATGACGCCCAAAGCATTAGTCACAGTTGCACCTGAACTGCGCACGTCGTCGAGCCATGTGGATGGCGAGAAACGCTCGATACAGTAGACCCTTGAGCCGGTGATCAGTGAACTCAGGACTTGTAAAAACAAGCCCATAGCATGGAACAAAGGCATGCAGACATATTGGCAATCATGCTCGCTCATACCCATGGCCCGAGCCATACCATGGCCAAACAGATAACAATGCGCATGCGGCATCAGCACGCCCTTTGAAGGCCCGGTGGTGCCGGAGGTGTACATGATGCAGGCGATGTCTTCAGGTGTCGCATTGACTAGAACGTTGTCATTCGCAACGCCCATCGCGATGAGCTGCTCGAATGTAAGAGCCTCAGCGCCTTCAAGTACTGGCGGGCGCTCGGCGGGAACATTTCCAGCCACGTAGATAACGCAGCTTAAGTCGAAATCGCCAAGCTCAACGGCATCAAAAGCGTGGCGCAAATCATGGTCAAGAAAGATCGCGCGCGGTTGCGCGTTATGGATCTGGTGGGTCAGAAAAGCGCCTTTGAGCTCGGTATTCACAGGCACGAAAATGGCACCAAGTTTCATAACGGCTAACATCGTCAGCATGAATTCGATGCGATTCTTTAGCATCAGCATGACACGGTCACCCGGCGCCACACCCAGCGAGGCGAGATTACAGGCGAGTTGGTCGCTATCGCGATCGAGTGCAGCAAAGCTCAATACGGTGCCATGTTCAAACGACATGAACTCCCGCTCACCATATAGCTCAGCCTGTCGTCGCACTAAGCCAGTTAGCGTCCAAGTCGAAATGTCCTGCGTCATACCCTCGGCTCCCCGGCCAGATCAGCTTGTATTGAACACCGATAATACGATGAGTCCACGGTCGACTAACAGCCCGCGCGGATGTGCATCCTCACTGTCGCATACTTACTGCAAACAACACGAGTGCAACAGTGGCGCTAAGTAATGGCAGCAAGGATTGCGCGCTCAAATCGTCTCTTTGTACGCTATGTCGCGATGTCATCAGCGACAGCGATGGCTAAAATGTATGGCTGATGACTACCAAGCGTTGATGACATCGCGCGCATTGCGTAGTTAAGTGGCGCGCTCGCAAAATGAGTTCGAATTTAGGTGCCGACCCGTTTGGTGCATGGCGAACGATCCCAAACTAGCAACTGTTCGAGGAGTGGGCGCAGAGATGGCCGGTGCACAAACAGCAAAGTACGATTTTATCGTGGTAGGTGCAGGCTCTGCGGGTTCGGCCGTGGCGAGCCGCCTGTCGGAGAATCCCGCTAACAAGGTGCTTTTACTCGAGGCCGGGCCAGCGAGCAATTTGTGGTCACGTATTCCTATCGGCTATGCGCGACTGATAAACAATCCGGCGGCAAATTGGTGTTACTCAGCGGAGCCTGAGGCAAACACCAATGGACGCAAAATTGCGGTGCCACGCGGACGTTTGCTCGGCGGCTCGAGCTCCATTAACGGCTTGGTGTTTGTGCGCGGCCAAGCACAAGACTTCGATACCTGGGCGCAGATGGGGAACCGTGGTTGGAGCTACGCGGATGTGTTGCCGTTTTTCAAGCGCATGGAAAGCTACGCCGGTGGCGAGGACGAATATCGCGGCCGCGACGGACCGCTGCGGGTAACTGACCCGGACGAGAAGGGCCCGCTATACGAAGCTTTGATAGCAGCCGCAGCGCAAGTTGGTATCCCTCACAACACCGACTACAACGGTGCCGACCAAGAAGGCATATCGATGAGTCAGGCGACCATCTCTGGCGGACGGCGCATGAGCACTGCGTATTGTTATTTGGAGCCCGCCAAAAATCGCTCAAATCTGCATGTAGTTACCGGCGCACTCACCGAGGCACTGATCTTGGAAGGCACGCGCTGTACAGGTGTTCGCTACAGCCTAGGTACGGCGCAACACGTGGCCGAGGCGAATCGTGAAGTCATCGTCAGCGCTGGCACCATTAATTCACCACAACTGCTGGAACTCTCAGGCATCGGTCAAGCCGAGCGGCTACAAGCGCTTGGCATCCAGGTCCGTCATGAGCTTGCCGGAGTTGGTGAAAATTTGCGCGATCACTACGCGCCGCGCACGCGCTGGTCGATCGGCGCGCCGGGGGTAACCTATAACGACAAAGGGCGCGGTATAGGCCTCGTTAAACAAGCGCTACGCTATTTGTTCACCCACAAGGGCATGCTCGGCATCCCTGCTGCGCCGATTCGAGCGTTCGTCAAATCACGCATCGGCTTAGAAGCGCCGGACGTATTACTCGGCTGGGTGCCAATGCTGTATGAACCCGGTTATAAACTTTCGCGCACCGCGGGTGTGACTTGTTATGCCCACCCCATGCGCCCCGACAGCAGCGGACATATTCATCTGCGCTCGGCGAACCCACGCGAGCAGCCAGCGATCAACTTCAACTTCCTTTCTGCGCAAACAGATCAAGCCTTAACAGTGCGTGCGGTACGCATCGCGCGCTCGGTCATGACCGCGCCAGCGATGGCTGCGTTGGCAAGTAAAGAAATAGCGCCAGGGATTGCGCGCGAATCAGACGAAGACATCTTAGCGTGGGTAAGAGAGGTCGCGGAAACGACCTACCACCCGGTTGGAACCTGCAAGATGGGTGCGGATCCAATGGCCGTGGTAGACGAACAACTGCGGGTAAAAGGTTTGCACGGCTTGCGCATTGCGGATGCGTCGATCATGCCAACACTGACCTCAGGTAACACCAATGCACCATCCATTATGATTGGAGAAAAAGCTGCTGACATGGTGCTAAATACGCCCTAGCGTCGCGCAGCATAATTCAAGGCCGAGAATATCGCATCAGCCCGCGCGTACTTGGCTACGCGTGATCCACGCTGAGAAGCGCCAGCCCAATATGGCAAGCCCAACACCAGCAAAGATAAATGTTGGCGCATACCCGAATGTTTCAATGGTGACGCCCGCGCCACTGACGCCGAGCGCTTGGCCAAAAAACAACGCAAACGCGAACAACGCAACAGCCGCACCACGCGATCCAGGCGCCATCTCGGTAGCAAATGTCTGCAAAGTGTTGTGCAACATGTTGAACGCGTAGCCACCGACAATTATCAACGGTGCCATCAAGACGCCCAGCGGCCCGGCCGCGATGCACGCATACATCAAAGCCAAGATAACTCCACCGATGAGTACCATGCGCGCTTGACCTAGCCGGTTCATTAGCCACTTCACCGAACTGCTATAGCCAAGGCCACCCAAACCCATGCCAGCAATACATAAACCAATAACGGTAAAACTGAAGGCATACGTTTCGCGCATAAACACACCTAAATACGCAAAACCGCCTTGAAACAAAAAGCTCTCGATCGCGACAAACATGCAAATGGTGCGCACCGAGCGCATGCGCAACAGCGTTGCGTAAACGGCCAGTACGCCCGCGCGCTCGGAATCCTTAGCCACGCGCTCGTGACGTGCTTTGTAACCCAGCAATGCGCCAATGAAAATGAACGCAATACCCGGTAACCAAAACGTATAACGCCACCCAAGCAAATCACTAAACACACCACCAAGTAGTGGTCCCAGCACACCACCTATCAAGATGCCGGAGATAAATTGCCCTAACACCGCCTGGCGCGATTCAAATGGAATATTGTCGCCAATGAATGCAAAAGACAGTGGGATCACCGCACCCGCGGTCATTCCAGCGAGAAACCTATAAAACGCCAGCGACTCAAGGCTGGTTGCCGTGGCGCACGCGATAGTTGCAAATCCGGCCAGACACAAGGCGATCGCAATTGTTCGCAGTTTGCCGAAGCGATCGCCAATCGGTCCGTGTACGAGCTGAAACAATCCGTACGACAGCGCAAATGCGGTTATAACCGAGGCCGCGCCAGCGCCAGTTACCGCAAATTCTTCTGCGAGTTTCGGCAGCATCGGCTCAGCAATGCGAATAGCTGTGCCCGAAACAAATCCACCTATGCCGAGCAACCATAGCTGCGACTTAACGGACTCGGAGTGTTCGGATGGTGCGTCAGGCAAAGAGTGTATTTCCCGCTGGGCAAAACTTACGCAAGCTAAAAATAGAAACGCCGCGATCAAAAGTGCGATCGCGGCGCCAACTGTGTGTGCCGCACGCTCACCGCGCAATCGCGATGAGAATCCAGCAACTATCGCCGCGCAATAACTGCGGCGATAGAGCTTGCCTATTTAGGAACGAATCATCTTGGAGGTGCCACCATCAATCCACAAAATTTTACCTGTGAAGAATGATGAATCAGGCCCAACCAAGAAGTACAAACCGGCTGCAGCTTCAGACGGATCGGCCATACGACCCAATAGAACGCGGCTTTCGATCGCCTCGTGCGTACCTTCGGGCAAACCCATCGTTACTGCTTCGCCACCGACGTCGATGTCTTCTTTGCCTTCCTGTGTCATGCGCGTAAGGATCGGACCATAACCGATCGCATTCACGTTCACTGCAGGCAATCTGTAGCGCGCGCGACATTCCGTTGCGAATGTGCTCATAAAGCCAAGCACGCCCGCTTTCGCCGCGGCGTAAGAAGACTGCCCGTCATTACCGAACGCAGAAACACTGGTGGTGAATACAGCATTGCGACGACGCTTCGGATCTTTAGCCGTACGCCAAGCATGCAGTGCAGCTTGGGCTAACTCCATTGGCGCAGACATATGCAAAGCGATGGTTTGATCCCACGACTCGCGCGTCATGCGTGACAACGCGGAATCGCGGGTGACGCCAGCGTTACAAACGATGGAATCAAGCTCGCCATATTGTTCGACAGCCGCTGCAACCATGTTTTTGTTGAAGTCAGTGGCGGTGACGTCACCGCCAAAGCCCATGGCGCGCCCAGCGCCATAACGCTCGCACAGCTCTGCAGCTACGGCGTCAGCAACAGCAGGATTAATATCGTTGACAACAACGTTTGCACCTTCCGCCGCAAAACGCTCAACGGCGTTGCGGCCGATGCCATTGCCACCACCAGTCAAGATAATCGTCTGGCCTTCCAGACGCTTCGCGACGGGCGCCAGCTGCGCGATGGTGTCGAGTTTTACATCACCCATTCGGGTTCTCCTCTATATAGATTCTCATAACAATCGATACGGCTGGGTCACGCTAACGGGCGCAGCCTGACCCAGCCGGTTTCACGATCCGGATCACCATCTTCATAACCCGGATCACCGGGCAACACGACGGTGTAACTGCCATTCGGCTCGTAACGCACGCGACAGACCTCATCGGGCAACTGCGCACGCCCGGCTGCCAAAACATCAGCGGCACAATCAAACCATTGCAAACAGCGCAGCATGCGCACTGTTGGCGTCATCATCACCATCTCGTTTCGCTCAAAGCGCGCTAAGGCGTCGCCTGGCGAAAGCCAAGTCCAACCGACAGTTTCGCTCTCGTCATGCACAACCTCTTGGTCGAGCGGCGGGCTAGACACGAAGAAGCGCGCGCTAAATCGGCGCGGACTGCCTAAGGGCGTGACCCAGTGCGAGCAATAATGAACGGCGTGCGTGTCTAGAATCAGGTCATTGTTGCGCACTAGGTCCAGGAAACTTAATGTGCCGCTGTTTAACGCTGCACGGTCGCGTGCTAAACGCGCGCCGTCTATCGCACTACCGTCGCGCTTACGGGCCAGCAATAAGCCAGCTTCTTCAAGGTTCTCGCGCACTGCCGCAACCCAATACGCTAAGCCACCGCGCTCTATGCCTAAGATCGCGCTCGCACGCTGGTCATCTAAACCATCACAATAGGGTTCGAAATCGTCTGCCTCACCCGGATCTACTGCGCCACCCGGGAATACCCACATGCCACCGGCGAATACCATCTTGGAATTGCGCTCAATCATCAAGACTTCGAGTTGTGGGCGATCGGCGACGATCATCACGGTCGCGGCCGCACGAATGGGCACGGCGGCCGGATCAAATTCAGCAATATCAGTCATTTGTGCGCAATAAATTCCCAACGGCTTTGCGCAGTTCCTCAGTCAAGGATGCCGGCGCGTCTGCGGATAGATCGCTAAGTTTCGCAAACAATGCACCCAGAGTACTACGCTCAGCTGCTTCCAGCTCCCGAAGCGGATTGGCTTCGCTATCAATCACTAAGCGGGCACGGTCAGCATGCGTGCGAGTGGCGACCAATCGATGGTGCAAACGCGCGCGGCCGAGCAGTACAAACGGCAAGTTGCGGCTCTTGGCGGCGCTCACAGTGAGCTGATGTTCGCCGAATGGCAACGCATCGCGTTCAACATTAGCAAATTGGTCCGCCGCAAACCACGCAGCTGCACCGCCGGCAACCGCACCGAGTGCAGCGCCAGCAAACAACGACAAACCACCAACCAAGGCGTCAACACCAAGCCCTGCGGCGGCGCCACCGGTGGAACCAATCCCCGCTAGGGTCCAGCGGTCCAAACCAAACACGGCCCAAGTCTTTTCCTCAAATAGGTCAGTTTCCAGCACCGCTAGCGATTGTTCGTCTCGATCCATCGCGTGGTGTTGGTACAAGCGCTCAATTTGCGCGCGTGCATCATGCTCAGCCACACGGATGTGCTCGGCCAAGCGCGCTTCAAGGTCGGCACGCGCTACGCTTTCGTCAGCGTCTAGCTCCACACTGCAGGTTAAGCGCGTGGTCAGTGCGTCGACCAACAATTGTGCGATCACTTCAGCTGCACGCCCACCAACGCGCTCGCGCTCGCGCTCCAGCGCGGCCACGGCACGCTCAGTCGAGGCCTTCCACGACTCATCCAACTCACCGAATGCGCGCAGCAGATCAAGGCGTTGTTCGACGCCCGCAGCCAACACATCAATCTCACGCACAACGCGAAAGTATTGCCCGAGGGCGTCGCGCCATGCGGAGACATAGGTGCGCGCACCGATCGGATTGATGACCGCGAGACTCGGCCGACCCGACCAGCGCAAAATCTCCATCTCCGCTTCGTACTCTGGTCCATACGGCACCGCGCCATCAACGACATAAATAATGCCAGCGCCATCCACCAGTGGTGATAACAGCGCGGTCTCGGCGCTAAACGACGCGTCATCAGCATGCTCCGCAACAAAGCGACGCACAGCTTCCGGCCGTTCAGCGGCAGTGCTCGCGTGTTGCGCCATCCATGCGAGTGCGCGTCTGGCGCGTTGAAAGCCTGGCGTATCGACCAATTCGTAGAGCGTCTCGCCTTGCACCCGCATCGGGTAGCGCACCGCGGTTTTAGTGGTGCCAGATTCCGCGGCAATAGGCACGGTCTCATCGTTGGACAAGGTTGCGACCAACGACGACTTACCCTTATTCGGATGCCCGACGATAGCAAACACCGGCAAAGTCACGTGCCTGTAACCTCTGATGAGCGCGGCTGTGGCGTGCTCGGTGATAGTGATATTGATGCGGGACTGAGCGTGTCGAAATCAAGCTCGATGCCTGAATCAGCCGGTAGCGCGGCGAACGAACGATGCCAAATTTCGCGATCGCGCGGTGCAGCTGGCCCCGGCTGACCAGCAACTACAGTAACCGGGATCACCACAACCTGCGCGCCGCTTTGGCGATGCAAATCATTGACAAAATCGTGTAATTCCAACAGCGGCGGTTCCCAAGCTTTACACACAACGACACAAGTGACTCCCGGCTCGGCGCTGGCAATCACTGCATCATCCTCTGCAATCGAGCGCGTGCCGCCGGCATGCACGAGCTTAGGCGCGGCGAACCTTGTTTGCACCACCGCGTCGGCCAAACCAACATTGGCCCAATTGATAAGCAGCCCCACTGCGCTAGCTTGAACGCTTGCTGCTGGCAGCGCTAAGTCGGCATAACTCGGCTCCGAGTGCTCATTACCAGCAACTAGCGACGGCGTCACCATCGGTGTGCGTAGACGTTCCAGCAAAGCCAAACTTGCAGCGTGCTCAATCATTGCTCGCAACGCTGCACGGTCCAGTGCTCGCGCGCACAGCGCGGCGCTAACGACGCGCGGCAACCAACCATAAACCAGCACAGACATTAACAAGAACGGCCACCAACGCCCGAGCGCAGCTAAGGCCGTTACATCCTCTACAGCTGCCGCAGCCCTAAAGTACTGGCTGTTGTGGATCAGCTCTAGCGAGGGGTCAGCCGCTGGCCACGCCCAGCTCCACGGCAATGCCATAGTGCTAGTGAGGCTACGCAGCTGCGCCGCTTGCACCTCAAGCGTGGTGCTCCAACCGAATACCAGATCAGAGAACACAATCAGCGTCAGCATGGTCAGCAGCGCGCCGGAGAAATAGCCGACACCGACCAGATGCGACCAGCGCGCGTAGAACCACATACGTACAGTTGCAATTGTTGTGTCAGCCCCTGCGCGCGGCGCGAGCAAACGCAAATGCTCCAAACCGCCGCGCGAAAGCCGTTGGGTGAGCAATCCGGTTAAACGCCCAGGCGACAAATGCGCAACTGTGCCCAACACACCACCCACCAAGGGCCACACGCGTGCGCGCGTAATCGATAGACACGATAACCACGAAAACAGCAACAGAATGCTTGGCGCGCCGACGAGAAAGCCGAGCACTGCAAGCGCGTTAACGCGCGCGCTACCATCGTAGAAAAACAGTGCGGCGGCGCTCAGCATTCCCAGCAGCACACCAATTGTTACCGACAAACTTCCGGCGGCGGCGATCGGTACTTCGAGGCCACGTTCAGTGGTCGGCGACATGCGTCGCAGCCACAAACCGACACGCTCCGACGGGCTTGCTTGTGGATCAAGCTCCCGGCCAATTTGCGTATCCCGCAGTTCTCGTTCGCCAATGTCGACTTCAGCGTCAGCATCCAAAACCGCTAACAGTCGTGCGAGCGTCGGGACTGGATCATGCTCGCGCATATCAATTAGCGCCTGGCATTGGCACAACTGGCAGCGAAATCTCGCGCCCCTGCAGATCGAATACGGCGCTCGCTGCTCTTACGGCCCGTAAGGTCGCGCAATCGCGACCAAGCTGTTCACCCACGTGCAGTCGATACCAACGCCCATCCGGGAGCGCGAGTACAACGCTGCCTTTGCCGGCCCGCGCTTCAATGCCAATGACCTGCAATTGTGCTAGCAGCAAGGTGCCTAGATGCGCTTGCGCACAGTCCACAGGATTTGGCGTATTCGCTGGCGCAAACGGATTACGCGAAGCGATGACCAATGGCGGCGACAAGCTGCGCGCAGCGCCCAAGGCAACTGGAGCAGCACCGGACAGCGGCTCAGGCTTGACCGCCTTAGCTGCCATCACAATCGCCTCCAGATCAGGTCGCGAATCTGCGCAACCCGACAGTAACGCCACCACTGTACTGGCCGCCAGCAGCGATCCTCGACACAGCCGCGTGAGTGCGCGCCCGGCCGTCACGAGCGAGCCTTGCGACGTACACTGGCGCCACCCTTCGACGCGACATCGTCATCGCGCAGGTGGAAAAAATTTGCCGTCAATTCAGCGCGTATTGCGTTACCTTCAAGTGCTTCGAGAGCCAGTGCGACGGGCACTACCAGGCGCGTCGAGCGCAGCACATGCTCGGTCGCACGCATTACTTCGCCGTACTCACCAGAGAGCGCAAACGTTGCGCTGCGGCTCGCGTAAAAATCCGAGTCATGAGTCTTACCAAGCGTGGTTTGCGACAATGCTGGCAGCTCCTTCGACCAAATGGCCGCAGCCGCACGACTTAGCGTGGCATCGTCTAAATCGGTCAATAAGCCCAAGCGTGAAACCTTGTTAAGCTTAGCGAATCGCGTCAAGCGCGCCTTGTACGTCGGTATCTGTGCGACTTTCGCATAGCGTGCGTTCA
>Ga0055584_100000873_pt1 | contig 29080 bp, 27 predicted proteins | sample OSDHelmetaG_FD_58716 | JGI IMG/M metagenome (GOLD analysis project Ga0055584, IMG submission 58716) | Pelagic marine sediment microbial communities from the LTER site Helgoland, North Sea, for post-phytoplankton bloom and carbon turnover... | ecosystem: Environmental > Aquatic > Marine >... | reverse complement strand
GAAGCACAAGCTACTGAAGAATAAATTAATGATATAAAGACCAAATAAGTATTAATATATAGTAATGATATCAGAATATTTAAACACACAAAACTCTAATTATATTTGTAATGAACATCGGTGTCATATGAATGAAAAACCATTATGCCCTCACAGATATAAATGTAAAAAATGTAAAAAGAAGAAAATAAATGGATATAGCAATCCAGACCATATATGTAATCCATTCGGTTATTTATATTTAGTGCCAACATTATGTATAGATTGTGCAAATAAAAATAATAAATGTATGTGGTGTTAAAAACAAGTTTGTATTTTATAAAAATAATATACAAAGATAACATTAATTTAATTTAGGAAATCTAAAAAATAAATATAGATTAATAAAATAATATCGATTATAAATATAACCGCTACATGCCAAATCAAATATTTAAAGAAGAAGTGCCAACAAGTATATTATATAATTTATTAGAAAATATATGTTTAAAAACAGAAAAGTATTATTTAATAGACATAAATGCGTATCGAAAAATGATGTTTCATAAATTAAATGAACCATTTTGTGAAGAATTAAAAGAATACTATCATTTGGGAAAACAAACTTATATTACACGTGAAATGAGTTATAAATCATTTACAAATATAGTTAGACAACTATGTAAAGCATCATCAATAATGTTTACATCACAAATGAAATATAGCGATTCAAAATATAATATAGTATTCTTTATTTATTTTTAAATATAATTTCTAAAATGATACTATACGAACACAATGTTTAATACTAAAAATATATCAAAATATGTCTTGGCATTGGGAGTAATTATAATAGTATCAACATATTCAAAACAATTAAAAGGTTCATTTGAGAATAATGATGAAGATTATGAGATGATAAAAAATTATTTATTAAATGAATCTCCATTATACGGTTATAACCGCCCAAAATTATGGATACATTCAAAATATGAATTAAATGCAAGAAAATGGAAAGATTTTCATTCACGAAATTCAACAGATTTAAATCAAAGTTATTTACATTTAACAATAAAAACAATAATAAATCATTGTGGAGAAGATTTCAATATATGTTTAATCGACGATGATTCATTTAGTAAACTATTACCGAATTGGGATATTGAATTATCAACAATAGCAGAACCAATGAAAGGATATTATAGAGGTTTAGGAATGGCAAAGTTAATATACATATATGGCGGTATGACAATCCCAAATTCATTTGTATGCACAAAAAATTTAAAACCATTATATGATAGTTATATTTCAGATAATAAACCATTTGTGTGTGAAATGATAAATAGAACAACCGATTTATCAAAGTCAAATCCCGCGTTGCAATATATACCAGCAATAGATATAATGGGTGCTCCAAAGAATGACCCAGTAATGTTAGAATTAATAGAATATTTAAAAATATTATATCAAAATGGACATATTTCAAATGAAATAAATTTTAAGGGAGTAATAAATAACAAATGTAGAGATTTAATAAGTAATGAAAAAATGAATAAAGTAGGTGGAGAAGTGATCGGTGTAAAAAACAATCAAGGAAAACAAATATTAATAGATGATTTATGTGAAGAATCATTTTTAAATCTACATACAAATGCAGTAGGTATATATATACCATCAGATGAAGTATTATCCCGTGTAAAATATGCATGGTTAGCCAACATAAATACAGAAGAATTATTAAATTCAAATATAATAATAGCCAAATATATTAAAGCATCGTTAACGGATACTACAAATGAGTATTATAATAAAACGGAGAGATGTGTGGTATCTATATAAAAATTTTTAAAAAAGTAATATAAAAACAATTATATTACGTTTATAGATAGTTAAAATGAACTCTTTAACAGATAAAGAAAAAATACAAAATACAATAGATGAATTGTATGAAACGTATAAAGAAGATGAATATATGAACCAAAAAATGGTATCTTATATATGTGCTCAAATGCCAAATATACTATCGAATATGAAGCAAAATCATTTAGATAGAGTTGCGCGCATACAAGAAATGACAAATGAACAAGATACATTTATACAAAGTTTTTTAAACAATAATCAATATTTATATGCTCCAACAACTGGAAATTTTTTTATTTATGATGGATTGCATTATCAAATATACAGTGAAGATGATATATTACATCATGTGCTGTCTTCGATTAGTAAAGATAGACAGTTGATGTCATGGAAATATAAAACAAAATTAAATATAATGAAGCGTATAAAAGAGAATTATTTATTAAATTCGATACCAGAATCAGATACAATACAAAATGTTTTAAGTGTATTGACAACTTCAATATTCTCAACAAAATCAGATGCAAAGTATTTCTTATGTATTATTGGTGATAACTTATTAAAAAAAACGAATAATTTAATCCACTTTATAACACCAAATGCAAAACATTTTATAAGACATTTAAATAATTTATCAAATATGTTAATAGGGTATAGTTTATCAACAACATTTAAACATAAATATTATGACCATGATTATAATAATTTTAGAGTATTAAATATAAACGAATGCATAAAACACGAATCTACTTGGAATGGAATATTTAAACAGTGTATATTAGATATATTATGCGTAGCATGTCATTATTCTAATCGTTATTATACATCAGAAGACTTTATAAATAATCATTGCACAAATGAAGATGTGAAATATAGTATTTTATCTGTAAAAAATACAGAACCAGATATATTAGTAAATGAATTTATCGATGAATATATAGATGTAATGAATAATGAACAAATACAAATAACTTGGAAGAATATGCAATATTTATGGAAATTATTTCTTGATAATAAAAAAATACCATCAGTAATTTTTATGAATAAATTAAAAAGTAGTTTAATTAATAAATTAAAAAATAATTATAATGAGGAGCAAGATATATTTATAAATATAAGCAGTAAATTTCTTCCATCAATACAGCGTTTTATACAATATTGGAATGATACCATTATATTAGATGAAAATGAAACTGAATGGGAAATAGAAGAAATATTATGTCTATACAAAAAATGGTGTTCTTTAAATAATGAACCGAATTCAAATATAAATGAAAATAAAATATTAGATTTAATATCATATTACTATCCTTCAATTGAAATTGAAAAAGATAAATATATATCGGGAATAAAAAGCTTTCTATGGGATAAACAGCTTGATATTCAAATTGCATTAGATAATTTAAAGGAAATTACAAGAGAAAAATATAATGAAAATAAAGATAATAGTCCTCGTCCAAGTACGCCATCAATGTGTTGTAATATTTCTATTTATGATGCATATGCACATTATTGTAATTTTACAAAAAAAAATAATCAATGTAATATTTCAAGTAAGAATTATTTTGAAAAATATATATTTGATAACTATCCAGAATATATATTAGATAATAAATTTTTGGAACCAGAATGGTATTTGTTATAAATTAATCCTTTTTATTTTTACGATTTTTACGAGTTTTTCTTTTAACATAACCAAATTTACCTTTTTTTGCGAAATAACCATGTTTTTCCAAACGTTTTTCTTTTTTGGCAGTTATATGTTTTTTGCTGGAAACAATACGTCCCCATTTGTTCATGACAAAGTCTTTTTTAGTTAATTCGCCAGTTGTTTTATATGCAGTTCCATTCATTACTTGTTCACGAGAACCAAATAATTCAGAATAATTTTTTCCTTTAATATTATACACACCGTCTTCATTTCTAACAGGTCTTTTCATTTTATATATTAATACAATATTATATTTGCTAAATAAAGTTCTATCTTGGGAAAGTGTATATTTGACCTTTTGGATAATGATATGATTCTACAAATGGTTTGGGTGGTGCTTCCGCTAAATTAAAATTACGAATAGTATGCATTTTATTAGTTCTTACTATTTGTGAAAAACGTTGTTTTCTTGTAATAGATGGGTCATTACCAGCAGTAATATTTTTAGAATAATGATTATTACATTGTTTTTCCTTATTGCAAAATTGAACAATATCAAACATTTTCATATTTATTATACAATACCTGGGTATAATAAATAAAAAAAAACAGTAAAATTACGAGTCGTGTGCCCCCCCCTATAAAATTGATTATAAAACAATATAAGAAAATACACATATAGTATTATAATGTCAGGTTCAACCAGTAATTCAAAACCAGCAAAGGCTTTAACTGCTGAAGAAAATGCATTAGCTGAACAGTATCAACAAAAAACGGATAGGCAGCATATTTTGGATAATCCAGATACCTATATAGGTTCAGTTGAAAATGTAGATTCGACCATGTGGGTTTACAACGATGAAACCGACCGTGTTGAATTTCGTGATATTGAATATATTCCAGGATTATATAAATTATTTGATGAAGGTATAGTTAATTGCAGAGACCATGTAATCCGCATGATTCAGTCTAATATTTTAGAAAAAAAGTTTGTATCTTATATTGAAACTCAATTTGATGATGATGGAACAATTACATTAACGAATGATGGAAATGGTATTGATATTGCAAAACATCCCGAATATGATATATGGATTCCTGAAATGATTTTCGGGCATTTGAGAACTTCAACAAATTATAATAAAAATGAAAAAAGAATTGTAGGTGGTAAGAATGGATTCGGATTTAAATTGGTGTTAATCTGGTCAACTTATGGTAAGGTAGAAACAGTAGACCATATTCGAGGTTTAAAATATACACAAGAATTTCATAATAACCTGGATAGATTAGACCCACCAAAAATTACAAAAATTACTTCTACTAAGCCATATACAAAAGTATCATTTCGACCAGATTATCAGCGATTTGGAATTCAAGGATTAACTCCAGATATGATAGGATTATTAAAGAAACGTGTTTATGATATTGGTGCTGTCACCGACCATTCTATTAAAAAAATAAAAATATCATATAATTCAAATATTATTCCAGTTAAAAATTTCCAACAATCCATAGATATGTATCTCGGACCAAGGGACCAATGTAAACGTATATATGAACACCCTGATGAACGTTGGGAATATGCCATAGCATTATCTCCTACCCATGAATACATGCAAGTGTCTTTTGTAAATGGTATTTGCACATTCAAAGGAGGAAAGCACGTTGATTATATAACTGGTCAAATTGTGCGTAAATTATGTGATTATATCGAAAAGAAAAAAAAGGTAAAAGTAAATAGCAACTCAATAAAAGAACAATTGTTATTATTTTTAAGATGTGATATAGAAAATCCATCTTTTGATAGTCAAACAAAAGATTATATGAATACACCATCTACTCGTTTTGGTTCAAGTTGCACAGTTAGTGATAATTTTATTGAAAAAATTGCAAAATTAGGTGTAATGGATACTGCATGTTCATTAACAGAGGCAAAGGAAAATAAATTAGCGAAGAAAACGGATGGTTCAAAAACCAGAAATGTTAGAGGTATTGCAAATTTTATCGATGCTAACCAAGGCGGAACCGTTAATTCAAAGGATTGTATATTAATTTTATGCGAGGGACTTTCTGCGTTATCTGGTATTGTTTCTGGGCTATCCAGTGATGATAGAAACACTATTGGAATTTATCCATTGAAAGGTAAGTTATTGAATGTGCGAGGCGAACAACTAAAAAAGATTACAGACAATAAAGAAATAAATGATATTAAGAAAATTTTAGGATTGGAATCTGGAAAAGAATATGAAACAATAGAAGATGTTCATAAATATTTACGATACGGAAAGATAATGTATATGACGGATCAAGATTTAGATGGTTCGCACATTAAAGGTTTATGTATTAATTTATTTCACAGTGAATGGGAAACCCTTACCAGAATACCAGGATTCTTATCTTTTATGAATACGCCGATTTTAAGAGCCAAAAAGGGCGCACAATTAAAATTATTTTATAATGATGGAGAATACAATGCATGGAAAGAAAGCTTTGGTGAATCTGGCCCTACTGGGTGGACGATAAAATATTTTAAGGGACTTGGAACATCAACTTCCGCTGAATTTAAAACATATTTTGCGAATAAAAAGGTAGTCGATTTTGTGCATACTGGACAAATAAGTAATGATTCTATCGATAAAATATTTAATAAAAAGAGAGCCGATGACAGAAAATTATGGTTGGAAAATTACGATAAAAATGCATACGTAGATACAAGTCAATCTGTTATACCATATGAAGAGTTCATTAATAATGAAATGATACATTTTAGCACATATGATTGTGCGAGGTCAATTCCAAATATGGTAGACGGTCTAAAAATATCCTTACGTAAAATTCTATTTTCGGCGTTTAAACGAAAATTAACGAGTGAAATTAAAGTTGCACAGTTTTCTGGATATGTATCAGAACATAGTGCATATCATCACGGCGAAGCATCACTTAATGGTGCAATTGTGAATATGGCACAAAATTATGTAGGTTCTAATAATATAAATCTATTATTGCCAAATGGACAATTTGGAACAAGATTGCATGGTGGTGATGATAGTGCATCAGAAAGATATATATTTACACAATTAAATAGTCTTACCAGATATATATTTACTGATGTAGATGATGCTATTTTAAATTACTTAAATGATGATGGCACATTAGTGGAACCAGAATATTATATGCCAATTATACCATTTGCGTTAATGAATGGAATATCTGGAATTGGAACAGGTTTCTCGTGTAGCATTGCCCCATATAATCCAAAAGAAATCATTAATTATCTACAGAATATGTTGAAAAAGAAATCCAACGATGATTTTGAATTTGTCCCATATTATGAAGGATTTAAGGGAACCGTTAGTAAGATTGAAGAAAATAAATTTATGATAAAGGGTTGTTATGAAAAAGTAAGTGATGATAAAATTCGTATTACAGAATTACCGGTAGGAACATGGACAATGCCATATACAAGTTATCTTGAAACATTAGTTGATGGGGTTGTTGATAATAAAACTGGGAAGAGAGGCAGTCCGCAATTACGAGATTTCTCTTCAACTTGCACGGAAGTAGCAGTAGATATATTAATAGTATTCCCACGAGGGAAATTAAATGATTTAGAATCGAATACGGATGCAAACGGTTGTAATGGTGTTGAAAAATTATTGAAATTACAAACTACAGTTAGCACTACTAATATGCATATGTTTGACAAGGATTGTAGACTACATAAATATCGTTCAGTTCAAGAGATTATTCAAGAATTTTATGGTGTTCGTCTAAATGCTTATACTAAAAGAAAGAATTATCGACTAAATGAAATGCGTAATAAATTAGTGCGTTTATCAAATAGAGCGAAGTATATACAAGAAAATCTATCAGGAACTATTGATTTGAGGCGTATGAAATCAGATGCAGTATCTGAATTACTTACATGTAAAAACTATGATAAGATTGATGGTGATTTTAAATATCTTGTAAAAATGCCAATGGATTCTGTAACAGAAGAAAATGTTGCAAATATTATGAATGAAAAAGAAACGACAGAGAAGAATATAGAAACATTAATAAAGACAAGTGTTGAAACTATTTGGCATAGAGAATTAACCGCATTAGATAAAGAATATGACAAATATAAGTTGCAAAGGGAGAAAATTCAACAGGGTAACGGTGAAAAGAATACTGCTAAAAAGACTGGTAAGAAAGTAAAAATAGTTCGTAAGAAGTAATTTATAAAATATTAATTAAATTCATTTTTTTTTAATTAATATTTATACCCATTTTTTCATTTCAAGTTGTTTAAACTCACGGTCAACTTGTCTGGGTAATTCAAGTGGAACAACTAAAGTGCTTTGGTCGCGACAATACTTAACATATCCATCTATTTCATTATAAACATTTAAAACTGCATAATCTAATACTAAATTATTAAGTTTTACAATTTGTCCAGTAATATCATTTTCATTATGTTCTGCATGTTGTATAAAAATACTTCTCATTATTATTTTCAATGTATCAATATTTTGAGGAGCAATTATATATTTTTCATTTGACATTTTATGCACACCGGCACGTAACCCATTTTGCACAATCTGAATATTTTCTTTACTAAAATAAACTTTAGATAACATAGAATCTTCCCAAATACCTTGTAATGCTTCTCTATACTCACTGGTTTTATTTTTAACAGCTATTTTTTCCTGCATTTCAAATAATACTTTTTGAGGCATATCTATAATGTTTACTCTACCATTTAAATTGGAATTCTCTGGTTGCAAAATTGTATCAGTATGATTAATATCTACGGGATTCATAATTAAGTAATATACAATTTATGAAGAAATAAATATTCGGATAATCACACTAAATATATATTTAGTATAATAATCTTCAATTAATATATAAAGTGTATATGTATTTGTCTGACTTATCTAATACACCTACCGATATTACACAAATATTTAATAATTTTATCTTTGTTTTTCTATTTATAATAATCTTATACATAATTTTTTATATTGGCGGTAAACAAACTACAAAGTATGTATCTCTTATTTTTGTTGCATTATTAGCATATTTATTATTCATAATACTATCATTAATAATTGGACATTCTATTAGTCTTTTATGTATAGCATTTGGAATAGGAAACTAATAAATATATTTTTACAAAAATTTATTTATAATGATTATATATATATTTATGGAATTATTTTATAATATAGTATTGTTAATAGCTGTTGTATTATTAATATTGTGTTTAACTTATATTGGTATAGTAATATCATCAAAGAAAAATGTAGGAGAATCAGTTAGCGATTTCCCACCTACTAAAAGTTCATGTCCAGATAATTGGGAAGCAAAAACGGTTGATACTAATGGTGTTGAAAAAGTGTATTGCGTTGTTCCTAATGAAGACCAAAAAAATGTTGGTAATTTATTAGATGTATATGAAAATGGAACAAATGCTTCTAATACATATGGTTATAATAGTGAAATAGCTTCACCAGAGAAAGTAATCGATTTTGAAAATCCTTTATGGGCTGCACAAGGAAAAACGCCAGATTGTCAAAAAAAAGCATGGGCAGATTCTAATGATGTATTATGGGACGGTATTACTAATTATAACAAATGTGATAATTAAACCAGAAATATAATAATTATATATTTATTATATTTTAGCGTTCATATTTTACAACCGATTCGGGTTCTCCAATATTTGTAGTTAATTTATTTAATATGACAGGAAATTGATACAATTTATGTAATTTTTCATCATCATAGTAGTTCATTTCCATAACTTCATGTTTTAAATTCCTTAAATTACGTGCTAATACATCAACTTCATTTATGTTATTTTTAACAATAGTTTTAATAATTTCTCTATTATTTGTTTTTTGATATTCTTCAAATAATTCTTTATTTGTATCAAGTATTGAAAATATATCTTTATTTAAATCTTTCATTTTTTGAATTGTTTCTTTATTATTAAATAACAAATTATATTTATCAATTAAATCATTGTATACTCGATTTGTTAAATTATATTCTGTCATGTATTTATTATACATTTCTTTTGTAAATTCATCATCTTCATAGTCAAATATATTTTTCATTTTCATAGTCATTATCCGATGAATAATTATATCCAAATCATTTTTAAAATCTACAATATTATTATCCATTTTTACAAAATCTCCTTTATAAAGATTTATATTTAAATTACATGGTGTAGTTTCATCACCACAATGTGCTATTAATTTATCAATGCTAACTGTAAATATAGTGCCAGTAGGTCTTTTACATTTTATACATGGTATTTTTACTTGTTTTACGGCTGTTTTTGCCATTTTTTTAGTAGGAGCATTTTTATAAGCACGTTTACGTAATTTATGTAAATTATTTTCATAGTTCTCTTTTAATTTATAATAATCATTCATTGCCTTAAAAAAATCTTTTTTCCTTTTATATTTATCATTTTCTTGAGAACCTATTACAGTATTTACATTAAAATTACGAAATTCTATAGAAGGAGTATTTATCATTTGAAAATCAGGAACATTTTGGGGTAGGTTCTCAATATATGTAATAGAATTATTAGAAATATGTAATAATTTCAATTCAGTTAGACCAGACAAGTTCAAATGGTCTATTTTATTATGAGTGCATTTTAATTCAATTAATGATTCTGGTAATTTATCAAGTAATTCTAAATGATTATGAGAAACATTAAGTGATTCTAAAGAAGATAATGCAGAAACATCAATTGATTTTAGATAATTATTCTGTACTTCGAGAACCTCTATAGATTTTGGTATATTTTCAATAGAAATTAATATATTATTTGAACAATGTAATTCTAAAAGTCCCTCGGGAATATTATATATATTCGTTATTTTACCATTAGTAAATATAATTTCTTCTGGAATACCGAAACCCATTTCTTTAAATATAGATAAATCTACATCTCCTGATAAAGTTTCATTGATATTTACTTTTTTTAAAGGTTTGGTCATAGATTCTATCATATTTTTTAGCATATCTTGTGCAGTGTTCTCATTGGTTATTATATTTTCTCTTTCCTCTTGTATCATTTATAATATATATATATTAAATAAACATATATTATACGTTTATAAATGGTAAATTCGTTATATTACTCATTTCATTTTTATGTTGATTATGGATATCCTTATGATATTTAATTTTGGATAACACATACTGTTGTTCTCGTAGAAATTTCTGTCTTAATTCGTATTCGAGTGGTTTCTTTTTATAACAAAAATATAATACTGTTCCCAATATTAAAACAAATAATAAAAGTATTCCTCCGTTGAGAACATAGTAATATATACTAACTCTATTTTCATGACATTTATGTAATGTGTTGCTTAAATGATTAATGGAATTAGATTCAGTTAATAATGGACAATTCATCTAAATAATAAAACTAATATATTATTATTTTAGTTTTTTATTTTTATATATACGCTAAATAAGACATGATAAATAAATAACTAAATATAGCAAATATTATAGAAACCAACCAAATTGGTATAATTGTTTTATGTTTATAACCAACTCCAAATGGACGGAATTCGCCATTCTCGTCATAAACAATATTTGGTTGTAAATAGTGCATAATACTAAATAAGATAACAAATATAAGAATACTAAAATTTAATTTATTTCTTGCAACAAAAGCCTTTAAATTATCCATAATTTATAATAAGTTTATATAAAATATACTAACATTTTCTAATAATTATTTATAATTGATATATCATGATTACATTTATATATACTAAATATACTGGCGTATTTTTTATAAACCATATACCATAAGTTCACCTCCCACATCAAGTAATTTTTTTGCTTTATAAATTGCATTGTTTCATATTTCATAGCATTAGCAAAAAATAATAAGTGTTTTTTGTGTCCACCAAATACACCTCCCGCAAAATACCAACAAATTTCCTTTTCTAAATTTTCAAAATTAGTATTATTTATATCCCATATACTGCCTATTCTGATAGCATCATATTTTTTATTTAAATTTTCAATTGTTAAATGCTCATTAAATATTTTAAATATACCAAAATCAACCCAAGTATAGTATTCTGTATTAAAATGATTCATTTCTATTGCTTGCTTTATCCATTCTGTTTTATTACACATAATCGCAAAAAAATTGTTTGTATCTTTATCTGGATTTCCTATTATATTGTTCTCTAAATTATCTATAAATTCGTATAAATACATGTCTTGTTCTCGAACTTTGATTAAATAATTGTTTTCATTTACATGATTTTCAAAATGATGATATACTTTTTCATCGATAAAGATGACTTTATTAAAATCTAAAGATAATAATTTGCTTCCTTGTTTTATGTAAAAATCTAAATTTTGATAATGTTTTTCATCATATATAAATGCACTAACTAATGTTGGTTTCATAAATAATATAATTATATATTATTTATATTAAATTAATTTAAAAATCTTCTTCATTATCATCAGAATAATAATTACCATCATCATATTCTTCGGGTAAGTGTTCAATATCATTGGCTTCATTGTCATAAAATTCTTCTTGTTGTTGTTCTTCATCATTTTCGATATCAAATATATCTCTTCTCATTTCAGTAACAACTTCATGTTGTCCAGTAGTTTCATCTTCTTGTAATTGAGTTAATAATTCATTTCTTTCTCTATCAAAAGTTTGTTTATTGTAATGCACCAAACCTTTTTGATTACCTACATTCCATCTTCCTAATTTATACTGTTTAAATAATTCTTCCACTTTTCGTTCTTCTCTACTCATTTTGCCAAGATAATCTATTATAGACTTCTTTTCTCGCTCTTTGGAACGATTTATTTTTTTAATTATTTCTACATAAGGCATATCAATAACGTTTTTATTTTCAATTTCAACTTTAATAAATTCTACTAATAGAGAACATATACGTGATTTTAATTCATCTGGAGTATCAACTATAACTTCACTTTCTTCTAATTCATTTATTATATTATCGTGAGCCTCTTCGGTTGAATTATAAACACTTGATATATTATCTGATGTATTATTTATACTATTATTATGTTCACGTCTAATAGATTTTATACTATGTATTTCACTTCTTAATAAATCTGGGTCTTCACTACTTGAAATAAACTCAATTAACATACGATAAAAACAATATTTAATTAGTTCATAATAAGTATTATTATTTAATAATGAATGAAATGAAACCATAACATCTTCATCTTTTTCGTTTTTCATAGATTTTTGTATTTCAGAAGAAATAGGAATATTTTTAGAAAATAAACAAACATCTATTAATTTTGTATTCATTTCTTGAAGTAATCGGACAATAACAGTATCGCCTTTGAATTTTTCTATATTATTATAATAATTTTGAATGTTTCGTAAAATATCATCATTATGGTAATCTGAAAATCCCCAATGTTTGCAAATATTCTTAAAAAAATCAGAATTATTTGATATAACAATAGGATAAACTTTACAAATATTAGTAATGGCAGTTTGTAAAAAGTGTCCTACAGAATGTAATTGTAATTCTACACTTTGTTTACCAATATTCCAATTATGAATATTCAATAAAAATTCTCCGACACTGTTATATTCTTTTGGAGATACTGTATTTGAATTATGGTCAATAAATTCCATAATAGTTTTAAAGTAGTTGCGATTTACTCTTATTAAATAATTTGTTAAATTATCTAATGACTCGCTTGGTGTATCATAGACTTTCGCTGGGTCATATTCATCTAATATCTTTCGTAATAAGTTTCGTAGGGGTTCTTCAAATAATTCGGAATTAGTTAATTCAAGATTTTCAATTATATCTTTAAAAACCATTATTTGGCTAATAGGTTCTCTATGATATTTATCAACCATATTATTTTCATGAACAATAGACATTAGTTGATGCAATTGATTACTTGTAAAACGTTTCCCACTCTTTTTGAAAAATTCTATTTTTTCAACTAAATCCCATTTAGAATTGTATCCTTCTGGGATATTACCACATATGGCTTTAAATTTATTAGGGATAGGTAAATCTTTATCTAAATTACAATAATAAATAAAAGTAGAATATATAATTTCATCACTATAAACATTGGTAGGAGGGTCTGGACGATGAACCACAGTTGATTCTGCGTGATTAAAATATCTGGCTTTTGATAAATTAGTTATACTCTGTAGTATTTTTTCATTTTTGACAATTCGTTGAAGATATACTTTTATATTTTGATTTTCATTATTGAAATATATAATGGGATTTGTTAATTTATTACTCTCATTACAACAAGCATTTTCTACAAATGGTATTTGAGAAGCAGTTTTTAATAAAGTATCTTTATCTTTTACAATATCATTAATAGTTTCAATTATAGCATAACTATGATGAATATTCTTGCTTTTTATTATATTTATATCCTTATCTTGATTTGGGTCGCCTTTTTTCATTTTATCTTTCATATCTTTTCTAAAATCGGTTCCTATATTTTTCAAACTGGCTAATACTTTAATTGGTATTACTGGTGGTAAGAAATGAACCCATTTTTCTATTTTATGTTCTTCAGGAGCAACCAATTCAGGATTTAATAAAATGAAGTCTTTCTTTATAACATATAATTCTTGCAATTCATTGATTTTCATAATTTTATCCAATACTGTTTCTATACGTGATTTTAATTTATCTGTTTTCATTGTTTTCATAGTATCCCATGGAGGTATAGAACTTTTCATTTTTATCAATACACATGCTATGTAATTAATTCCCGTAGTATCTTCCATTCCAGTCATTGGATATCCACTAAATGAACGAACACAATTAGGGAAAGTTTTATTGGTTTTAAAAGAAGGAGTTGCTGTTTGTATAGCAATTAATATGATAGAACCTACAATCGTGATAATCATTTCATTTTTATATGTTTCATAAGATGACATTTGTTTTCCTGTCTTTTTGATTTTATCTTGTGCTAATTTATCATAACGATTTTTATTGAATACTTCTTTATCTATAATCATTTTAGAGTATCTTAATACCATTTCTTCTATTTTATCACAAGGAACATCTATATTATTGCATACTGATTTGCATACATTATATATCATTTCAGTTTCTTCATCTTCGAATATCCTGTCTTTCTGTTTTAAATTATCCGCAACAACTACTCCCAAATCTTTTTCTAATATATCACGTGTTTTAACTCGATAGCCTGCTGTATCATATCCTTCTTCTGTGCTATAATCCATTTTTCTTAAAACATAACTGGTATATTTATCAATTATACAATCTCCATCATCACTTTCTGTGCCATATTCTGCACATATTTTATCTAATGTTTCTGCATAATTATTACCAATTATATAACTTTGAGCTAATCTATGTATAGATACTGGAAATAATTCCGTATTAGTATCTTTACAATAATACCAAGCAGGTTTCTCATTTAAATTATCAACCAAGGCTTCTCTACAATATTTATCAACATATTTACATATATCGTCTTGTTTTTTTGCAAAATCATTTTGTCCCATTATTAGTTCTCGTAATTTAACATGAGGTGATTCCAGTGATTCATTCTTCCTAACTAATTTTCCTAATTCATAACCAAGATTATTAGCTTTATATAATTGTATTTCACGTAATATATCATTCTTGTTTATAATCTTTAATTGTTGATTTATTTCAGCATTTAATTTTTCTTCTAATTCTTCTATTGTTAACTCATAACGCTTTTCAAATTCATTTACTAATGCAGATTTATTGACATCTTTCATTCTTATTCTAATTTGTTCTGGCGTTTCACATATTTTGTTAGTGGTATTTTTTAAGCATTTATCAGTTAAATTACAAAATAAACTATTATTATCAACGAAAGTTTCTATACTAATCTCATCATCTTTAATCCAATTATCTTTCTTACGTCTATAATAAAAGGTTTTTTTATACATATCTGTTTCACTTTCTAATAATTTTTTATCCTCGTCTGATAATTTATCAAAATCTACTTCTTTTTTCAAGTTAGGATATATAACTACCATAGCATAATGGTCGTCCAATACTTTTTTCTTTTTTAATACTAATGTTTCAGCTAATTCGCGTGCTGTTTCACTTGATGCATTATGTCTTTGAATTAAATTTTCAGTTAAAAAATCAATAAATAAATCATTTGCCATTTCCTTTTGTTCTTTTACATATTTTTCCAGAATTGTATAAGGTGTATCATCAAATTCTTCATCGAAATATATTTCTTCGACATTATTATCCTTTTGTAAATCTGATATAGAAGTATATTTTTTAGATAAATAACGTTGATTACAATCATTTGATTTTATTTTTTCATAATCATCTAATTCATCTATTGCAGGTTCTTGAAATTTAGCTAACACACTATCTCGTGAATTTAATCGAATTAAAATACTGGAAATTAGTTTAGTGTATAATTCTGCATTATCAACAGCTAACATTTGTAATAAAATTTCAGTAGCAGATAGTTTTGTTTTTGTTCTTTCAATATCTAAAAATTTATAGGATTTAAAAAATGTATCAGAAAAATCATTATTTTCAGATAAAACTCTTAATATTGTATTTACTTTTACATCTACATTATATTCCGTTTTGGATAAACGACTCATATCATTAGATACTGTTCCAAATCTTTGTTTTAGTTCCTTAATTTGTTCTTTAATAAAAAATCGTATTTCCATATATTGCTTATAAGTTAAATCATTTGGATAAATCATAAAGGGTTCTAATTTTTGAACAATGCCTACTAATGATAAACGATTTTTGATATGTTTTCTATATAACCTAATTAATGAACGTGTTTTGGGAATAATTACTTCTAAAAATTTTCTGAATTTTTCATCATTATCCATATACTCAATAGATTCATATGCATCATTATTTATAATAAATTCATTTATACCATTAAAAATAGATTCTTTGGCATTTTCTTCTATTTTTTCATAATCTAATTCCTTTGAAAAATCGTCTATTACTTGTGTAGATATTTCAGTATTGGTTCTCAACAAACGGAATAATAATAAGTAATTATCATGAAGATTTGAACGAGTTAACATGGAAGTCGTAGGTAGGTTAATTTCTGAAAATTTAATAACGGGAGTTGGTAAAAATAAGAAAGATTTTACGCACATTTCATCATTTTGTGTTATAGGTTCTCTAACAAAAACTTTTTTCCCAGATTTTTGAATTTGTGCATTTAAACCATGAGAACCCAAGTTATATCTTTGAATTAAGAATTTACGTTTCTTAAATCCCGATTCATTATATACGCTACTATAATACTCATTCAAATTATCAACTACAGCATCTATATTATTTAATACTTCTTTTGTAGTAATACAGCTGGTATTGTCGATTGGATTTTCAAAAGGTCTATGTATTTCTTGAGATAAATTTTGAATATAATTATAAGTAATTGCTTCATCGTTTGCACCTCTTCTTTTGTATCGGTTATTCATATCAATTATTGTGCCATGTGTTTCTGCCATAGATTCAAATGCAATATCAGGGGTATTTACTTGAGTATTAGTTATATTTAATTTCTTTCTATTAGATACTACTGGTATTAGCCAACTTAAGTTATTATTTAATTTAAATAGTTTTTCTACCAATGGTTTATGCATAGAAGTATTTACTTTTTTATCATATACATTATTATTTTCATCAAATTTAGAATATTCCTTACGTAATTCAGTATACCTTTTTATTAAATTATGAATATTATCTAATACTGTTTTTGTGCGTTCACTATTAGGAACTGTTGATAATAATTCGTCCATCATATCATTAATTTGCACATCAATATCATATCTTTGTTCATTTTCTGGTAATTCTACTAATTGTGATATTTCTTCTAATTTTTTACCAAAAGTAATAGTATTTGCATCTGTATATAATTCTTCAATTGCATTTTTTATGCTTTTGTCTTCTTGTTTATTTTCAGGGACACTTATAATGGATTCGCCAGTTTCTGTAAAAGTAATTTCTGCAGATTCTTCAGGTTCTACATATTCTTCGCCAGATAATATAGCATCTTTCATCATAGATAATGAACCCATGTTTTTGATTGAAGCTGGTTTTTCTCTAATAATTATTTTTTGAATAGGTATATTTAATGGGATACCTTGATATTTGAAATCAATATAAATCGTTTTCATATCAGGATAAGTAATAATTTCAACCATATCTTCTTCTAAATTATTAATTTGACCAGTAATTATAGTAGGAACTTCCCCGCCAAAATGTATATCTATCCATGTTGACGGTAATAAATTATTTTGACGTGCATAACCTTTTTCATTACTTCTACTCAATAATATAATTTGAGTAATTGATTCATCGCTAAAAGAACCATTTTCAGTAATATTCAATTGATATTCATTCAATGTAGCAACATTCAATAATTTTATTTGAGTATTATCAATAAACTGTATATAATTTGTTGTTTCATGATATTCACTATTTGCTGGAGAAACAATTTCGATTACATCTCCTAATTCTAATGTTATTGCTGTTGGTGAATCTATACTATCATCTGAAACAGCGGTTATATTACTATTTGTTGTATTTACAATGTCTAATTCTGTTTCCATTATATAAATATTTATATATTATGTATCTAAATTATAATTCAATAAAGAGATTTTGCGATAAACACTATAAATTAAATTAAATAAAGATAAATCGATTATTATACTTAACTTTATTCAAAAATGAGCAATATGAGTAATGCAATATTAATTTCAAATATGATGTCTATAGATAATTGTCCAAAAGACAAACTTATTAAGTGTTTTAAAAAATCAAATCACCAAATGTATACGATTCTATCGTATGATAAAAATTATATATGTTATAATGATTTATATACAGGGTTATATCGTTCGGTTGTATTTTCATTTCCCGATAAAAAATTACTATCATATTCTCCTTCTAAATCAACTACATTTAATTATTTCCAAAACTTATTTCCAAATTTGAATGAAGATATTTTAATTACAGAATATATTGATGGAATTATGGTTCAATTGTTTTATGATGAAAGAATTCATAGATGGGAAATTGCAACTAAAGATAATATTGGAGGATATGAAAAATATCCAAATGATTTATTATATAGAACGATTGAATCTGTTTTTAATGATTTATTGGGTGGTATGCCAAATGAAGACATCAACTCCTTACCTTTTTTAGAATATTTTTCAAAAGATTGTAGTTATACATTTATTATTGACCAGAATAAGATTTATCTTGTTGCTGTATATTTAGTTAAATCTTCTATTCCAGGAGTTGTTAAATATATACCCGATATAGATTATACTAATTGGGAATGTATTCAATCTATAAAAGGTATTATATCTTTTCCTAAAAAATATACTTATCATAGTTATAATGACATATATGAAGAGATACAATGTATGCAAGAACCGTTTAAATATATTTTAACTAATATTAAAACTGATGTTAAATGTTCTATACAAAATAATGAATTTACATTAAATCATCGTCTTAAGAAAATGCCTAATTTTGATAAATTTATGTTTTTTTGTCTAAACAGAATATGCAATACATATGATGTTTGTAAGATAATTAGAGAATACCAGATAAATGTTTATTTTATAAAACAAAATTATGAATTTTTGATAAATATACTTCATCAATATTATATTAATTATTTTATTAAAAAAAAATCGCTCGAAATATCGTGCAAATATAAAAAACACCTAATGTATATACATAAAGAAATTTACATACCATCTATTAAAACTAAAAAACCTATACTTATTGGAAAAAAAATAATTAAGGAATATATGGACGGTTTATCTCCTAATGAATTAATGCATATTTTCAATCTATAAAAACTCAAGATCATCTATTTGACATAAAATATTACGACTATTGTATAAATATACACATTCAGCCATAAATTTATATATTCCTTTCTTATTACTATTTTCTATTACATATTTTTCTATAGTCATTGCTAAATCGTCATGTAAATTATTGTGTTCATTTTCTGGTGAAAATTCCCAAAAATGTATTTTTACTCGCTGTCCTTGTGAATTATAACATTTATCTATTATGTATTGAAAATGGTCGTATAATAATTCTTTATTTTCGCATGGACATAATTCATAAAACTTTTCTACGATATATGTTTCACTATAACATTTAAATATTTCAAATAATATTTCATTCCATTTATATTTATCTAACCAATAATATACTTTTGTATCGTCATGTAGATATTGGTATATATATATTTGTAATTCTGGTGGTAATCTCGATAAATTCCGTAATTTAGATGGTAATTTCAAATTACGTAAGTCTGGTGGTAATACTATATTATTATTCATTGTTAATTGATAATAATATATAAATATTAATTATTATCAATTTTATGGGTTTGATGCAGTTTACTCATTTGAAGAATTAAATTATTTAACTTTTTTCAAAATACTTTCTTTTTTCTTCTTCTGATTCTATCGTTCTTTTATGTAAATGATAAGCATCTTTTTCATGTATTTTTTGCACCTTTCCTATAGTATTTTCATATCTTAAATGTGGTTTTAATTGTGCCTGTTCTCCTTTATAATTATCTATATCTTTTAAATGTTGTGCTGCCATTATTTTTTTATATTTTGGGTCTACATCTGTTAAATCTAAATCCATTATTCCTTTATAACCTTCTACTATATCTTTCTTTGACATGGCTTTATTAAATATTATATAATATATTATAATATTCAATTTTATGATTATTGATTGTATACTTGTAATAGTTTAACCCCAATAAATATTTCAAAGAAATTTTTTGAGAAGATGTCTAAAATATTATATGATATATTCTTAATATAATATGGTGCTAATGCAGATACACCGTATAATGACCACAATCCTGAAAATAACCAAAATAATTTTCTTCCCAAATTAGTATGCTTGGCAAAATTATCGTATATTAAATAAAAAAATGCAATAAAAGGAATAAATCCAAATAATACTGTATTTGTATTTGATAATAATCCGATTTCACCAAAATATCCAAACATTAACATAATTGTATTTAATACTAATATAATTGCAAGCATAAATTTATTTTCTTTCATATGATACCATAAGTCCTTTTTAGTGTTATTTCCTTCTTTCTCTTCTTTATTTTCATTTGCATCATCTTGTTTTCCCTTTAAATAAATTAAATAGACTATAAAAGTTATTAACATAGTTGGTGTTGAAAAAATCCAATCATAATAACGATACGCTGTAATATTCGAAATTGTGTTTATTGATCGAGCTAACCATATATAGAAAGTTCCCTCAATAACCTGAACTACCAATCCTAACCAAATTAATTGTATTAGTATATCAACATCATTGCTAAAATTACTATCTTTTGTATCTAACGATAATATACCAACGTTAAATATTCCAGTTATGGCTTGTATAATTAAAGAAATATATACTGTTAATTTTAATATATATATTTGACTTTCCATTATATATATATTAAATTATGTTTTATTATTTATATTAGAGTGTTTACACGTTTATTTTAAAGATTGGTATACCATTGATAATTTAGTTAAATTTTGAATATATTTTGCACAATGGCTTTTATTATCTTTTTCCATATTAGCAATTGGTGAACGTATTTTATCTATCATTTTAATTATATCACCACCTTTACTTACGTCTGATAATTCTTTTGAATAATCCTTATTAATAAAAAAATCAATATCTCCAGATTCTATAACTTCATTATATGGAACATATACATGAGTATACCATGATTTTATAATGGCTGTGGCATTTAACTTTTTAATAGTTTCAAACGATGTTAATGCATATTTTATATCACCATTTTCTGGAAAGATTCTTTGAATATCTTCCAAAAATTCAAAAAAATGTTTATTAAAAGCTTTTGATACGGTTGCCCTATCCTTCATCTATACTAAAAACACATTATTTATTTATATTAGTTTAACGAACATTTATTAAATATTATTTAAAAAATCTGGTCCAGCAGTACTTGAAATAACATCTTGCATTCTTTTTTGTTGAATACTATCTACAGTTACGTCTCCTGATACTTTATCTGGTTTATAATCATCGGGTGGAGTTTCTATAAAAAAATTATCACCTATTCCTACATAATTGTATAATTTACGTGTATTTCCTGTTCCTTTTGCACTTAATTCCTCTGGTGTCATATTATAATCTGTATACTTTTCAGATAATATATTTGTTCCTCCTGAAGATGTTCCTAAATAAAATCCCATAGGTTCACCATTATTTTTAGTTGCTAAATTATTTCTTTTTTGTATATCTGGTTGATAATGTGTAATAATATCATCACCGTATATAACTTTATAGTTTTGATTTATTAATAATAATGAAGGGACACTATGTACATTTGGAGGCATTAAACTATATGTTCCATTTTCTAATTGTATATGAACTTGATTTGTTTTCGGGTCTTTTTTACGTTTATCAATGGATATAAAAGTTATTTTTTCTTTCATATCTCCTTTTACTAAAACTTGTAATACATTTTGTGAATGTTTACAAAAATTACTATAATATAAAATATCCATTGACTTATATTATAGTAATGAAAAATCTATTTATATATTAAACGATATTTAATTTAAACTGGCAGCACACATTGAGTGTAATAGTCTATTTTGGAAATAAAATATACCATAACCCAAAGCAATAGATACTGATTGAAAATAAAAATCGAACCCTTTTCCCTTGCTTAATCCAACCATTAAGGTAGAGATTACAAGAATTGCCAACATAACAAATCCTAATATAGATAGAATATAAAACCAATCACAGAAACGCTTATCAAGAGGACCAAAAACTTTTTGAATGAAATCGTTCATTTTATATATTACTAAAAGAAATAATTTATTTTACTAAATGATTATTTCCATTCTAAACGGGTATAAAAATATATAACAAATTATATATATACAATCATATCTATGGAAAACCAGATGTTATGGAAAATTATTAATAAGTATTTTGAAGATAATCCACAATCTTTAGTAAGACACCATATTGAATCGTATAACGATTTTTTTAAAAATGGTATCTTTCAAATTTTCAAAGAAAGAAATCCGATTCGAATTCAGACCCGCTATGATGAAAATATAGACGATTATCGTTCACAATGTCATATGTATTTTGGTGGAAAAAATGGAGATAAAATATATTTCGGCAAACCAGTAATTTATGATGATACCAATACTCATTTTATGTTTCCAAATGAAGCTCGAATGCGAAATATGACATATGGTATGACTGTTCATTATGATATTGATATTGAATTTATTGATATTTTGGAAGATGGAGAAAAACCTACTATTATTGGAGCAGAAGATGCTGATATTAATTTAAATGATGATGTCGTTGAAGTAGTTGAAGGTGGAGTTCCAAAACGTAAAGGTAGAGCTAAAAAAGTAAATTTAGAACTAACCCCAGATGAACTTGCTGAATTTAAAGAAGTTACTCTCAAATCTATGGAAGATAATACACAAAAGCGCTCTATTACATTGGAAAAAATATTATTGGGTAAATTTCCCATTATGATGCAATCTAATTATTGCGTTTTAGCTGGATTACCTAAAGATGTTCGCCATACTATGGGTGAGTGTCTTAATGATTTAGGTGGTTATTTCATTATTGATGGTAAAGAAAAAACTGTTGTTTCTCAAGAGAAATTTGGAGATAACATGTTATATATACGCAAATCTAATGATGAAAATTATTTATATTCTGCCGAGATACGTTCTGTATCTGAAAATGTATCTAAACCTATTAGAACTTTATCTGTAAAACTTGTTGCACCCACTGGGAAATATTCTTTTAACAATATTGTTGTTAATATCCCGAATGTTAGAGCCCCTGTTCCTTTATTTATATTATTTCGTGCATTAGGATTCATTAGCGATAAAGAGATTATTTCAATGTGCTTGTTAGATATTGATAAATACGAGAACATGGTAGATTTATTTATTCCCTCTGTTCACGATGCAGGAGGTATCCTTTCTCAAAGAAATGCACTTAAATATATTGCTTTACTTACTAAAGGGAAAACTGTGCCTCATGTATTAGAAATTTTATGTGATTATTTCCTTCCCCATATTGGCGAAAATAACTTTAAACAAAAAGCTTATTATTTAGGATATATTACTATGCGTTTATTATGTGTTGCTAATGGTTCTGAAAAACCGACCGATAGAGATAATTTTAAATATAAACGTATTGAATTAGTTGGTAGTTTGATGAATGACTTATTTAGAGAATATTATAAAATTCAACAACGCACGATACATCTTGAATTTGAAAAAAGAGCCCATTATAATCAATCTACTTATGCTAATAATCTATATGGTTTAATTCATCAAAATTATAAAGAAATTTTTCGTGATAGAATCGTAGAAAAAGGCTTTAAAAAAGCTTTTAAAGGTTCATGGGGTTCTCAATCTCATACTAAACGTGAGGGTGTTGTTCAAGATTTAAATCGATTATCTCATAATGCTATGCTTTGTCATTTAAGAAAAACTAATCTTCCTTTAGATGCTACTGCTAAAGTTGTTGGACCACGTCTTTTACATAGCACTCAATGGGGATTATTTGACCCTATTGATACACCTGATGGTGGCAACATTGGATTACATAAACATTTAGCTATTACTGCTTATATTACACAAGGTTATTCACGAGAGAAAATTATTGATTGGCTTCGTATAAAAGTCAATATGGCATTAATTCAAGATTGCACTCCTTTAGTATTATCTACTATGACCAAAGTGTTTGTTAACGGCACTTGGGCTGGTGCACTTACTAATCCTTTAGATACTGTTTCAAAATTCAAATTATTTCGACGTAATGGTTTAATTCCTATTTATACCAGTATCTCTTTTGATTGTAAATTAAACACTATTTTTATTTATACTGATGCTGGTAGAATTTGTAGACCTATATTTTATAAAGATGAAAATACTAACAAAATGTCATTCGACCAAAAACACATTTTAAAATATTTGGAAGATGGAGAATTTAAATGGAATAATTTAATTAGTGGTTTTAATCATAAATCTGTTGATAATTTTCAACCGAATCATTACAATATGTATGAACTTTTTGAATTATATGACAATAATAGTTCTGAAACTAACCCTGCTAAATTAGATAAATTTTTAAAAGATAAAGCGATTATCGATTTTATCGATACGAATGAAACTGAATCTGCAGTTATTGCATTAAATAATGATGTATTAGAAAAGAAAAAGCTTAATTATACTCATATGGAAATACACGAATCTCTTATTTTTGGTATTATGTGCAACCAGATTAATTTTCCAGAAAATAATCCTGCCACGCGTAATTCTTTTTCATGTGGACAAAGTAAACAAGCATGTTCTATGTATCATACTAATCATCAAGTTCGCATGGATAAAACTTCTGTATTATTAAATAATGGACAGAATCCGCTCGTCAAATCTCGTTATCTTGAACATATTAATAATGAAAGTAATCCTTACGGCGAAAATACTATTGTAGCGGTTATGTGTTATACTGGATATAATGTAGAAGACGCTATCTTGGTCAATGAAGGTGCAATAAAGCGTGGATTATTCAGAACTACTTATTTCACTACTTATGAAACACACGAAGAAAACAGTAAAAATGGAGAAGATACTCAACAACATGTTTTATTAAATATTGAAAATGACAGTATGGTTGTTGGAACAAAAGAAGGTTTTGATTATAGTAAATTAGATAAATTTGGTATTGTTAAAGAAAATACCGAGCTTAATGATAAAACTGTTGTTATTGGTATGGCTTCTTATGATAGTAATGACCCCAATCGTAAAGTTGATATGTCTAAAACACCGAAAAAAGGACAACTTGGTATTGTTGATAAAACATTTATTACTGATGGCGAAGAAGGCACTCGTATTGCTAAAGTTAGAGTTCGTGAAGAACGTTTACCTAATATTGGTGATAAAATGGCTTCTCGTGCTGGACAAAAAGGAACTATTGGTCTTATTGTTCCTGAAGCGGACATGCCTTTTACTAAAGATGGCATTAGACCTGATTTAATTATTAATCCACATGCAATTCCTTCGCGTATGACGATTGGACAATTTGTTGAAACTATTACCGGTAAAGCTTCTGCTATGTATGGAACTTTTGGAGATTGCACCGCTTATAATAATAACGGTTCTAAAGTTGGAGTATTTGGACAATTACTTACTTCAGTTGGTTATCATTCCAGCGGTAATGAAATTCTATATAGTGGTATGACGGGGGAACAACTTGAAACTGAAATATTTATGGGACCTAATTATTACATGCGTCTAAAACATATGGTTAAAGATAAAATTAATTTCAGAGCAAGAGGTAAATATACTATGCTTACTAAACAACCCGTTCAGGGTAGGGCTAATGATGGTGGATTACGTATTGGCGAAATGGAACGTGATTCTGTTATATCACATGGAGCTACTGAATTTTTAAGAGAATCTATGATGGACCGTGCTGATAAATATAGAATGGCTGTTTGTAATACTACTGGTATGATGTCTATTTATAATCCTTCTAATAATGTGTTTTTAAGCCCTATGGCCGATGGACCTATTAATTTTACGGGTTCGCTTGACAATAATACTATGAACCTTGATACTATTAGTAAATTTGGTCGTTCATTTAGCGTTGTTAATGTCCCTTATTCTTTGAAATTATTAATGCAAGAACTTTTAACTATGAATGTTTCTATGAGAATTATTACTGAAGATAATATTGAACAACTTGAAAATATGACCTTTTCTGATAATTATAAAAAGGTTTCTGGTAATAATAATAATATACAAGATATTATTAAAAATATTAGAAAAGAATTAAATAATACAACTGCTATGCAAACACCTATGAGTATTCCATCTCCTTCTGAATCTCCTCTTGAACCTGTTAGCGAATCTCCAAAAGTTATTACTCCTGAATTTGTGCCCCCTACTGAAGATAGTCCTACCGCTGATATTTTTGCAAAGGTTCTCTTTTCACGCAAAGCTAAAACTGAAACTGAAATGAATATTGATAAAGATGATACTATTAAAGTATTAAAACAATTTGGTGAATGGTGGTATGGAACCTCTACTTCTTCTGGTAAAACTGGATATTTTCCTGCCAATTTTGTAAATATTATTAAACCGCATACGCCCGATATGCCACCACTCGCACAAACTACACAACCTTTCAATTCTAATGATTCTCCTGTTTATAATCCCAACGCTTCTAATGATTCTTCTGTATATAATCCCAACTCTTCTTCGTCGCCATATTCTATAGATTCTAATAGCTCATCATCTATGGATATAAATCCACCCCCACCTCCTCCCGAAGATAATAATAGTTATGGCGGTTCTGCTGCTAATAATCTATATAAGGGCGGTGATATTGTTCATTATAGAGGAGATACAAAACCCGAAAGATTATGGTCTGTAAAAAACATTGGTAATCAATTTATTACAATTGAAACTGACGATAACGAACATTTAGATATAATTGATTTAACAAAAGTCGTTTCTCCATTTGATATTTATAACCAAGGGGACCACACTTTTAATAAATCTTATATTGAACCGGTTTCTGCACCTGCTGCTATAGAACAATTACAATCAAAAATACCTATGAATACACAACCTCCTACTATTAATTTTGCACCAGTTATTGCTATTAATACCGATGCCAAAGAAAATTCTAATACTATAGAAGAAATTCCTAATAACAATTCTATGCTTATGTCCGGAATTAAAGTTAAAAATCCAACAGAAGCTCCCGCTCCTACTATTCCAGATAAAGATTTATTTAGTGGTGGTTTAGTTATAAAAAAGTCTGGATAAAATTGATAATAAAAATATAATTAGAAAGTATACTATATTTATAATTATAACATGTCGAATAACAACCAAATTTTAAACATCTTTAAATCCAGAACCAATATTCTACAAATTATGGAATCAAATGGTTATGATATTGATGACTACAGTAATTTTAGTATTAACGAAGTTGATGCTATGTTTTCAAATAATCAATTAGATATGTTAATTGAAAATCCTACCAATAAACAAAAAACGTATATTAAATATTATTTATCTGCCAAACAGTTAAGAAAAGGAAATTTAGACGAAATTATTGAAGACTTGTATGCTATTGACAATATTTTAGAAAAAAAAGATACTCTTATTATTATTACTGAAGATGAACCGAATGATGCTATTATTACTCATATTAAATATTTATTTGACCACGATGATTTATTTGTAGTTATTCATAATATTCGAAGACTACAGTTTAATATTTTAGAACATAATTTAGTTCCCAAATGCAGTATACTTGAAAATAATGAAGTCGAAAACTTTATGAATAAATTTAATATTCAATCGTTAAAACAATTACCTGAAATTTCTCGATTTGACCCGCAAGCATTGGCTTTATGTATGAGACCAGGGCAAATCGCAAAATTCTCTCGTAAAAGTATTACTGCATTAGAAACTGATTATTATCGTGTTTGTGTATAAAAACACCCATTTTATTTACATATTATATATTTTTTGATATTTATATAATATATACCATGCTACCTAATTTTTGCAGAGGACGTGGAACACAAAATATTACAGATTTTCAAGATAAAATGGATGATATTAAAGAAAAACCACCTTCGTCAAGTTCTAAAGCACCTTCTATTAATTCTTTACAATCTGGAATAGGTGAATTATATGATACTAATTGGCAACTACAACAGCAATCTACTCCTGGTAATCCTAACTATGGATTAAATAAAGAAAGTGAAGCTGATATTTATTCCAATTCTGGTGCTGATGGACGATATAAAGATACAAAGGCTATCTATGAAAAAGATTACCTTACTACAATTAATTTAGGAATCGGTATTATATTATCTTTAGTATTAATTTCAAAAAAAGCCTAATAATATATATATATGAGCACTCAAGAAGAACTCGAAAATGAATATAATAATATTGAAAAAAATCATTTAACAAATGAAGAAAGATATTATGATATTGGCAGTTATTATACACAAGCTTTTCTTGGAACTATTAATTTAACTATTGGTATTGCAGTTACTGGATTTATGATTTATAAAAATAAATATTTATAATATATATATGCCTACTGAAGAAGAAGTTAAAGATTTAAAAGAAGAATATTCTGCTGATAATAGTATAATTAATAATAAAAATACAAAAACTGATACTTTATATCGTATTAATTTAGTTTTAATTCTTGTATATTACCTTTTATTGGGGTTTTTTGTATATTCTATATATTCTAAAATTAAACAAAGCCCTCAATTTCTTAAAAAATCTATCTTAATAGTATTTCTTTTTTTATATCCTATTATTATTTTTCCTTTGCAATATAATATTTATGGTATATTTGAAAGTATAATTCATAATAGTTATCAAAATATTTATTTATCAAAAGATTGGTAATAATA